>JACCDY010433942.1_pt1 | contig 74394 bp, 67 predicted proteins | sample 7446391 | NCBI WGS metagenome assembly JACCDY01 (sample SAMN15323451, study PRJNA562643) | freshwater metagenome | isolation source: river surface water | place: USA:Blue River Watershed | collected 2017-08-18
AAGGCAGTCGACGCGCTTTGATCGAAGGCGTTGCGGTTGAAACGCTGAATGTCAAAACTGGATTGTTTTTTCTAGCATTTCTGCCTCAATTCGTTTCCCGAGAGGAACCTCTTGTTGCGCAGTTTGTATTACTTGGATGTATATGCGTTGCACTCAATACACTGGTTGATATCTTTGCAGTATTCGCGGCTCATCGATTAATGAAGTCCGATATTGCTCGCACAGCTCGAGCGAAATTAATGAACCGTTTATCAGGAGGCACGATGATTGGAATCGGTGCTTTTCTGGCTTTAGCTCGGCGTGAAATTTGAACTAACTTCTCAGTTAAGGTTTACAGGCGAAAGCGTCCTTTCGAACCGATGAACCCTGCAACCTCTAGTTACCATACGATTGATTTGCAACTGTCGTGTTACATGTCATTTCTAGCCATGCTCAAAAATTAACCGCCACCATACCGCGAGGGGTCCGGATAGTCTCCGGGCCTTTTTTTTGGCTCAAGACTCAGTAAATACGGGGTTCTGAGCGACGGACTATGCGCAAGGATCCGCAGCGCCTCAAGTTTTGGAAAGCCGCTCCTTTGCCAGCCTCGTGCCTTCAGCTAATGCTTGAAGCTTGCGCAATGCTACTTCTCGCCCCATCGGCGCCAAGCCACAATTCGTACACGGGAACAATCGCTCCTTCGGCACAAACTTCAGCGCTAGGCCAATCGTGTCTGCCACTTCCTCAGGTGTCTCGACCACGTCGCTTGCCACATCAATGACGCCAACCATCACATCCTTACCTTCCAGCAGTTTCATCAGATCAGGAGGTACATGAGAATGAATACATTCGAGACTCACCTGGTTGATGCTGCTGCGGGCCAGCGCAGGAAATACCGTTTCATATTGACGCCATTCTTCACCAAGCGTGCTCTTCCAATCGGTATTGGCTTTAATGCCATAGCCGTAGCAAATGTGGACCGCCGTTGTACAGGTCAAACCCTGGGCGGCGCGCTCCAGCGCCTGCACTCCCCAATCAGCCGCATCCTTCATGTAGACATTGAAGGCAGGCTCATCGAACTGGATGATGTCCACACCATCTGCCTGCAATGCGAGCGCCTCTTGATTGAGTAATTCAGCAAACGCAAATGCCATCTTGACCTTGTCGCCGTAGAATCGATCTGCCACGGTATCAATGATAGTCATCGGGCCAGGCAAAGTGAATTTCAATTTCTTTTTTGTATGCGCACGCGCCAACTGCGCTTCGAAGGCATGCACCCGACCTCTCAGCCTTAGCGCCGATACTACCTGCGGCACCATCGCGTCATAGCGGTTATCTCGGATGCCCATCTTCACTTTATGCTCGAAGTCTATGCCATCAATCTGCTCAAGGAATCCGTGCACAAAATGTTGGCGTGATTGCTCACCGTCACTCACGATGTCCAGGCCAGCATCTTCCTGAGCCTTGATCCACAACAGGGTCGCATCTGCTTTGGCCTGAAGCAGTGCGTCGCCCTCAACCCTCCACTGAGGCCAAAGCTTGTTAGTTTCAGCCAGCCATGCGGGCTTAGGTAAACTCCCGGCTATCGAAGTTTCAAACATATGAAAATTCCTTGTAATGTATATAAGTATGGAACGTGAATTGTTCCGAATAAATCAAGCAGTTAATGCGCGAAATCAGTCACCCACTGCTCAAGTAAGTTCTTGTAGGGATTGATGAAGTGCTCTTGCGCAAATTTTCCTTGATTAACGGCTAGTTGGGTGCGCTCCTCCCGGTCGTAGACTATCTGCGTTGACGAGTAATCCTGACATTCCAAGCTTGGGCGATATAGTCTTCCCGCAGCAGAGTTTGCGTTGTAGATTTCGGGACGATAGATCTTCTGAAAGGTCTCCATGGTGCTAATTGTGCTGATCAGCTCAAGGTTTGTGTAGTCGCCCAGTAAATCACCGTAAAAGTAGTAAGCCAATGGTGCAACGCCATTGTGCGGCATGAAAAAACGAACCTGCATTCCCATTTTTGCGAAGTAACGATCGGTCGGAGACAGTTCATTCTGTTGATACTCAATCCCCAATACCGGATGCTGATTCAAGGTCCGCTGGTAGGTCTTGCTAGTCGACACGCTGATACAAATGACTGGTGGCTTGCTAAACCGTTGCTTGTAAGTGCTAGAGCAAGAAAATTGTTGGAACAGCTTTCCGTGCAAGTCTCCAAAATCATCTGGAATACTGAATTCCGAGCGATCCACATTGAAGCTCGGCAGCAAGATGCTGAAGTCGTAATCGCGCACGTAGGAAGAGAAGTTGTTTCCCACGATGCCATCGATGCGCTTGTTCGCCTTCTTATCGAGAATGCTGGTATTGAGCATTTCGATCAATGGAAATGCAGTCTCGCTACTTCCAGAACCGAGACTAATCTCGACAGAGATAATCTCCAATTCAACAGCGTATCGATCTCCCAATGCATTATCCCATTGGGCAAGATTATTGAAGCGATTGTTGATCATCTCCAATGTGTTGCGCAAATTCAGTTGCCGACTCGTGCCTCGTGCCAAATTGGCAAAATTCGTGGTGAGACGCGTACTGTCCGATGGAGAATAGTTCTCATCGAAGCAAATACTTTTCAGTTTAAAAATAAGTTCTTGGTTCATTGTGATTTAATCTTTTTAAAATTTAAAAATAAGAAAATGCAGATTTCTGTTTCAGGCCACAGCTAATTGCTCGACCAAAGGGTGCCTGGCTTTGCGCGTCAGCTCCAGCAATGGCATTGCCCGTTGCAACGCCAGCCTAGTCCGCTCGATCAAGGCGGGGTCCTGCAATCGATAGTCGACAAAATCTTTGTCAGTCGCATATATGCCCAATGGCAATGTGCGCGCCTGGAAGAAACTAAAAAGCGGCCGCAACTGGTGTTCGATCACCAATGCATGGCGCTCGCTACCACCGGTGGCAGCCAACAAAACTGGCTTGTCGATCAAGGCGTCCTGATGAATAAAATCGAAGAAATGCTTGAAGAGCCCCGTGTAGGAACCGCGGTAGACCGGTGTTGCGACCACTAGAATATCGGCTTGCTCGACTACAGTAAGCTTGCGCTCCACGACTTCGGGCAACTGGGATCGCCAGATCGCGCCAGCAAGCAGCGGTGCGAGTTGCCCAAGTTCAACCATATGTTGTTCGCTTGAGATTTCATCAGCGATTAGACCTAATATGTGCTCTGTCAAGGCTGCAGACTTGGAAGGGCTTTGCAGTCCGCCAGAAACCGCTACTACACGGAGAGGTTGAGTCATTTTCGTTACCAATCTAGGATATAACAGATGCCATGGTTGAGATGCTAGACTTCATAATTCATGAAGTAAAATGGTTTTATCTCATGAATCCATGAAAAATAATCATTAAAATGATTGAACGCATTCATCTAAGAATCCTTCAGCAGGTCGAGAAACAAGGCTCATTGACTGCCGCCGCGGGCGTGCTACACCTGACCCAGTCGGCTCTTAGCCACACCATGAAGAAACTAGAGCAGCAACTAGGCACCGACATTTGGTTACGAGAAGGACGAAGTCTGCGTCTGACACAAGCCGGTCAGTACCTACTTGCGGTGGCAAATAGGGTGCTACCGCTACTAAACCTAGCTGAAGAGCACCTTGGACAGTTTGCGAAGGGCGAGCGAGGTGCGCTGCGCATCGGCATGGAGTGTCACCCTTGTTACCAGTGGTTACTTAAGGTGGTTTCACCCTATTTGACCGCATGGCCCGACGTGGATGTGGATGTCAAACAAAAATTCCAGTTTGGCGGAATTGGCGCGCTTTTAGGTTACGAGATCGACTTGCTAGTCACCCCCGACCCACTTTATAAACCTGGTTTAAAGTTCGAACCTGTGTTCGACTACGAACAGGTACTTGTCGTGGGTAAAGACCATGCTTTGGCTTCGACGGCCTATGTAAAACCCCAGCAATTAACCCGCGAGGTACTTATCAGCTACCCAGTGGATATCGAACGCTTGGACATCTACAACCAATTCCTGTTGCCAGCCGGCATCACTCCCAAGCGCCACAAAACCATCGAAACCACCGACATCATGCTTCAGATGGTAGCCAACGGCCGCGGCGTGGCCGCTCTACCCCGCTGGCTTGTCGAGGAATACGCAGCGAAGATGGATGTTGTGCCGGTGCGGCTGGGCGCACGCGGCATCGCCAAACAGATTTTCTTGGGAGCCCGGGAAGCGGATACAACTATAGATTACGTTCGTGCTTTCATTGAGCTGGCTCGCCAGCCTAGTGACGCGACTGGCAAAGTTTGCAATTCTAGCGACTAAACGACAGCATATCTGCACTAGTCCAAATTGGAGACACCTAATCAAACGGCTAAGCCCTCACCTGTTAACAATAACTATCAATTACCCAAACCCTTTGCACTACTAATTTTTTCCCTTAGCTCCCATCCCACCACCAAACCGCACAAGACCATCCTTTCGAGGATGGTCTTTTTTTTTAGCCCACATTGAGCTGAAACATCACGCAAATGATGCGTCCTCAATCGAACAAGGCCGGATTTTGAGGTGAAAGGTGAGGACCTGTTCAGAGTATAAATGTGTCAGCTAAGATCTAACTCCATAAACAGCCAATAAGGTAAAAGAGCAGCGGGCGGTTCCGCACCTTCATATGCTGAACAAGCACTAAAGCCATGTGAGGCATACATGGCTTGTGCATCCTTCATAAAGATACCGGTATCTAACTTCAGCTTTTTAAAACCTGCTTGGCGCACATCTTCAATCAAGCGTTGCATAGTCATACTTCCCATGCCGCGTCCACGATATTCTGGTTTTGTGTAAATGCGAACGACCTCGGCATCGCCACTCGGCAGTGTTCGCCATCCTCCCATGGCCACAGCAGTTCCATCATCCACTAATAAATAGTATTTTGCTGCGCTTGGGTCTTTCGGACAGATTTCATTTGCCGCGGTCGTAATGTATTGATCCAAGGGCATCCCCACTACATCACTGATTGAGAAGGAACAGGTTTTCTCAATTTCCCCATTCATCCAATGAAAATAGTCGCGCGTCATCGACATCGCGATTTCAGACCATTCAGGGCTATGAGCATTTACAAATTTAAGATTATTCATCATAAAAAGTATCTTAACCAAGCAATTAAATGACCGAGCTATGCGCTTAAAAAACCTTGTTAATTGTCAGCATAATCGACTGTGTGGTCGCCGTGCCAGTACTGCTTCCAATCAAAGATCCGCTATATGTATTGGGTGAGCTTGGGTTGTTAAACGTCGAGTAGTAGCTCGCCGTTTTATTTTGCGTCATATTGATGGTGTAGCTCAAGTCCAGAAACCAGGACTTGTCGATGTAATACGTACCGCCCAATACTAAAGCCCCACCCCACACCCACTGGCTGGCTGAAAAATTTTGAGGTGTACCGGAAATATCGGTTCTCACTCCATTTAGATCAGCAAAACCCACCAAATTATTGATCTTGGTATCGACCTGCGACAGCGTTGGACCTATACCGGCATAAACCGTGCCTCGCTCAAACGATTGACCAAAATACGGAATCAAAGAGAATTGATGATGAATGGTCTTTTGATAGGAACTCGCGATCGCATTCCCTGTAAACGGTGTGCCATTTGAGTACGAGCCATATTGAGGCACTCTAATGTAGTCATTGGTTGCAGTGGTGCCGCCCAGGTAGCCGTAGGAGAATTTCACTCCCCACAGGTAATCAGATCCTTGAAGTTTTTGAAAATATCCGCCTTGAACCAAGGGAGATATACCATTTGCAGTGGGCATATCGATCCCCACCGGAGGACCTCCTGCAGTCCCTGAGGAGACAGGCGCACCTGTGGATGTATTCGTGACATTGGAGATGCCTGTGGCTTCAAGCATCTGTCCTTTGAACTGCGTGGAATTCAGACCAAAACCAAGACCGATGTAAGCGCCGGAGTTCGGAACGAGTGATACGGAGCTCGATTGGGAATAAGCCGATGCCGAGAGACCCGTCAAAAGAGGAAGTGCCATGCCGAGGAAAAATGCTTTGTTCATTGCGATGGCCCGATTAAGTGATGCTGGACCACCAGTGTAGAGGTCACCGCCTATTTAAACCATGCGCGTTTGGCAAGGGTATTTCCAGCAAAATCTGGCAACAGAAAATCTGACGAATACTGACATCACGTATCCACTGATCTGCAAGCACGCTAGTATGACAATCTACTAAATCTAAAGTCTCAGCAAGGACAACCCTCGTCAAACGACTTGTATTTCGACCGATTCAAAATATTTATTTGATCACTCGAAGTATCTTGATATCAATTTCAGTCGGTTCATGAACTCAACTATTGAGCCATGACGAGCTAGAGCACAGCAGATTAGGCGCTTTTAACGGACGTATTGAGATGAATCATGAAATCAATCTAAATGAATGGCCCGAACTGAATGAAGGCGATCCACTTGCCGATGCGGCCATTCAAGATTGGCTCAAGGCATCGCCACTAGAAAAAGATTGGTTAATTCAAGGCGTCAAGCAAGGCGTTCAGTCGATTCCACAGGCACAACCATCCTATCGATCGTTTCTCTCTCAGGCTGAAGAATTATTAAAGAATTCCCCATGCCTGAAACAAGCTTCGATCCCCTATTTGTATATTGGACCACTCTGGCTGAGCATCTCTTTAGGTCCCGGAGCGCTACTGCACACCTATACAGATCCAGCAATTGCCAACATTCTGGTTCAGACCGGAAAGCTCGTGAATGAAATGGCGTCCAAACGTCTGTCTGAAACTCAACTCTGGCTCCTGAAGCTTTTGCAAGAAGATGCCTGGGAGCCGGGAGGTTATGGATATGTGCACACACTGCAAGTTCGACTGATTCATGCAAAAGTTCGTGCAAGTATTAAAAAGGATGCCCCACACTTCAGCAACAAACAACCTTTTGATCAGAGACAAATGGTTCGTACCTGGCTGGATTTTGCGATCGTATCACCACAAGCGCTTGAGCGACTTGGAATTGAATGGACCGAGGAGGAGCAACATCATGTCGCCGCGCTTTGGCATCTCGTCGGACAACTCCTAGGTATTCCCGTCAGAATGATGTCAGAGCTTGCACAACCCGGTCGCGCTTTAGCTTGGTTAAAAAAATTCGATCAAGATATGCCCAATCCAAGCGAAAAATCGAAAGTTCTGACTCTTTCTATGCTGGAGGCAATGGGACAACGCATGTCTTTAGCGATGAATCTCCCAAAAGACATTGCCACTTCACTCATGCACGGATTTGCGCGTCATATCCACGGTGATGCTTTAGCCGATGCAGTCGGCGCTTCAGACACTTCACTGAGTTCACTCATACCAACGTATGTCAATGCCAATCGTTACCACATGCGACGAATCAGAGAAGATTTCCATTACAAACAGACTGTCATCGAGCAATCAGCCAAGCAAATCCAATCAATTTGCGCCCAAATAGACGGTTCTGCAGCCTATCAACAAAATTAAATGTCCTACCGAGGGAATGAGAAAAAATCATGTATTTGACATCAGGACTTCATCGCTCGCTGCAACGCCACCCTGAAAAAATAGCGACAGTGAGTGGCGATCGTCGTCAATCTTACGCCGAATTAATCGAGCGTGTCTCACGAAGGGCCTCTGCCCTGCATAAACTAGGATTAAAGGCAGGAGACCGTCTAGCGATTGTCTCTCAAAACTCAGATCGAATGATCGAGTTGCTATTGGCATGCTGGTGGTCTGGATTAGTCGCACAACCTGTGAACACCCGTTGGGCACCCTCAGAGATGGGCTATGCGATTGCAGACTCGGGGGCACGAGCAGTCGCGACTTGCTCAAATATGCTGACCATTGTTCAGGCAATCGATTCAGACATGCCGGCACTTGATTGGTACTTGTATTTGGATGATGATCAGGAACCGGAGGGCTACATTAATCTAGAAAAAGTATCGCATTCAAGTCATCCAATGGATGACATGCGGTGCGCCGCAGATGCCCTAGCCGCAATAGTTTATACAGGCGGTACGACTGGTTCACCTAAAGGTGTCATGTTGTCTCATGGAAATTTCTGGTCCTCCCTTGTCGGTCGCATGGTTGAGGTACCCAGCGCATCCAATTCGGTGACATTGCTCACCTCGCCGATGTTTCATGTCGCAGGACTTTCTAGAATGATTTTGCAAATTCTGGTGGGCGGTACATCAGTGACACTACCAGGCTTTCAACCTCAATCCGTCATCGAGCTGATCAAACAAGAGGGTGTCCACGATTTAATGCTGGTGCCCAGTATGCTGCAGATGTTGATGAATACGGAGAATTTTGATCCAGAATACCTGCCGAGCTTAAAGAGAGTTTTCTGGGGAGCTGCACCCATTGCATTGCCTTTACTGCAAGAAGCGTTAGCCAGATTTCCAGCAGTCGAATTCGTCCATTCCTATGCCATGACAGAAACCGCAGCCTCTGTTTCAGTCTTGTCCATAGAGAACCATCCTTCATTTATTCAAAGTAATCGTTTCCGATCTGTCGGACGCGGAACCTTATCATCCGAAATCCGCATCATTAATGAAAACGGCGAACCTGTCGCCTGCGGTACAAATGGAGAGATTTTGTTAAGAGGTCCCGGAATCATGAAAGGGTATTGGCGCCGTCCTGTGGATACCGAAAAAGCATATCTGGATGGGTGGTTACGAACAGGAGATGTGGGATACCTGGACGAAGAAGGCTATTTGTTTGTGACAGACCGCCTTAAAGATATGATCATCTCTGGCGGCGAGAATATTTATCCTGCTGAAGTAGAAAGTGTCATCTGCAGTCACCCAAGTATCAGCCAATGCGCTGTCATTGGTATCCCGCATAAAAAGTGGGGAGAAAGTGTGCATGCGGTGATCGTTTTCAAAGCAGGCATGACAGCCAGTGAAGAAATCTTGCTGGATCACTGTCGTCATGTGCTCAGTCGCTTCAAGTGCCCCCGATCATTCGAATTTAAAGATTCTTTACCACTGACTGCTGCAGGAAAGGTCGATAAAAAGTTACTACGAGTCAGTTATCAATCCATTCAAAAATCAATCTGACGAATACTTACATTTTAAAAAAATGTTGTATTTACATCAGAATTTATGGCGAATACCGACTCCAACCAATGAGTATGTCAGACCTTGACTCATGCTGTAGTTGGTCGAATATGCACCCATCGCGTAGATGTTTGTCCGGGGAGTAAAGTTATATGTGTATGCAAAACTGTAAACGGTTTGAGTATCGACAGGAAAGAATGGATTCGATTGCATACCAGCTGAAGGTTTTGCCATCTGCCATGACAGAAAAATGTTGGTGACTTTATTGGGTGTATAAGTCAGACCTAATAAATATGAATCGACTGCGATGTTCTGATCAAAAACAATGCTGTTATTTGTTGTGCCGAGGTTGCTAGGTTGCGTGAATGTTTGAATGAGCTGAGCAGGATTTAACCAGGCATTGCGCGTTTGCCCATAGGCTCCTGATAATTTAAATGAACCAATGTTGTATGCCGCACCGAGAATCCATGCCGAGGCGTTCGGCACTTGTCCTTTAGCAGTTGCAGCGTTTGGATAATAGGCATCATAGGTCGCTGTCGTATAAAGTGGACCACTCTGATATTGGATTCCAGACGAGAGCGCACGCAGGTTATCCTGACTCGCGAAGTTGTAATCTCTCGATTCACCAGGAACAACAGGATACGCACCGTCTATGACGTAGGCAGATGGTATCTGCGAAGAAAACGTATAGCCTACGCCTGCTTTGAAGCCCTCGATACGATCAGTCTCTAATCGAATCATATTACTGAAGCGCTCTGCATTCGCTGATCCGAACGATAAGCCCAGCGATGCCGAAGCAAAATCACCCGGTCCGAATGGTGTTAATTCGGATGTGTAATCATTCGCAAAATCATATTGTCGACCCAGTCGAAAATTCCCTAAACCTTTGTAACTCGCACCAAGCCAAGCTTGTCTGCCGAACATTCGACCACTTTGACTGAACGTACCATTACCGATATCAAATCCGTTTTCCAAAACAAAATTTATATCGGTATTTTCAGAAACTTTTTCCTTACCCTTCAGACCAAAGCGATTACCTGATTGTCCACCACTCACCATCGCAAAGCGAGACGCGCTTCCATATGTTCCAGAATCATTGGCTGAGTGGTTTTGATATGCAAAACCTGAATCGACAGTACCGTACAGTGTGAGTGATGACTGTGCAAAGGAAAGGCTGGTCGTTGCACAAAATGTTAAACATACGAAACGAATGACAGGCACTAATCGCATACTAAAATCCTTGTATTGAATTAACTACTATGGTTGGATCTTAGGGATAAGCCTTGATATCGACAAGAAGGTGGAACTAAGATAAATTTATAAAAATATAACTTTGGAGACACACATGAAAAAAACGTTGGCCACGATGCTCATCTCACTCATGGCATCTTTTAACGCAATGGCTGTTTATCCAGAAAAACCTGTCACGATCATCGTCCCCTTTCCTCCCGGTGGTCCGACTGACAGCATTGCACGCGCCCTAGCTCCCAAACTGCAAGAAAAATTTGGTGGTAGCTTTGTTGTGGAAAATAAGGCTGGCGCGACGGGTACGATCGGGGCCACGCTTGTCAAACGCGCACCTGCAGATGGCTATACGCTTTTTGTTTCATCCCTAGGTCCGCTCGTCATCGCGCCCCACCTGATCAAGAATCTGCAATACGATGCACTGAAGGATTTTGACTATCTGACTGTCGCTGTTCAAGCGCCAAACGTTTTAGTCGTTCCTGCCAACTCGCGTTTCAACAACATGAGTGACGTGCTTGCAGAGCTCAAGAAAAATCCCGGAAAAGTGTCATTCGCCTCCTCTGGTCACGGCTCCTCTGACCACCTGACCGCTGAACTGTTCTGGCAACAAACCAAAACAACAGGCCTACATGTTCCCTACAAAGGTGGCGCACCCGCGCTGAACGATCTGCTCGGCGGCCAAATGGACGCGGCATTTTTTAATATCAATGCGGTTGTTCCTCATATCAAGGCTGGAAAACTAAAGGCGCTGGCAATCACTGGAGATAATCGCTCTCCTGTTTTACCAGAGGTACTCACCTTGAAAGAACAGAATGTAAATGGCGTCAATGTCTATTCGTGGCAGGCCGTCGCGGCCCCCAAAGGCTTACCTGCCGAACTTAAATCAAAACTTTCACAAGCTATTATTGCCGCCATTAACGATCCAGCAGTCAAAGAGAGATTTGTTTCCCAAGGACTCGAAGTTGTCGCCAATACACCGGAACAATTCACTCAGTTCCAGGCGGATGAATTTGCTCGATGGAAAAAAGTGATCGAGGATGGCAAGATCACAATCGATTAAGTCAACAAGAGAGAAACATGCGTCCATCAAGAAGCTTCAAAATCAATAAACGCCGTCTTTTTATGCAAACACTCGTTTGTCACACCCTCGTTGCCACGGCCCTCGTCACGCCTTGGGCAACGCAGGCGCAGCCTGTCGATTTTTCCAAAAAACCAATCACACTTGTTGTGCCCTTTGCCGCAGGCGGAGGTACAGACAGCATCGCTCGCGACTTGGCAAAATTATTGAGTGAAAAGTTAAAAACTCCGGTTGTTGTTGAAAACAAAGGTGGAGCGGGTGGCTCAATCGCGGCCAATGGAGTCGCGAAAGCACCAGGCGATGGTCATACACTTCTTTTTGTGACCTCCACGTTTGCAACGCATGCCGCTTCTGACCCCAAGCCCAGCTACGATCCGATTAAAGATTTCGCCCCGGTGGCCTTGCTGGGAAGCGGGCCCCTCGTTGTCGTGACCTCGAAAGACTCCGGGATCACAACCATGGCACAGCTTTTAGAGAAAGCCAAGAAATCACCCGGTGAACTGGCCTACTGCACCTCTGGGCCTGGAGGAATCAACCACCTAGCCGCGGAAATGTATGCTCAGGCGGCCGGAGTCAAAATGACTCACGTTCCCTACAAAGGAAGCGGTCCTGCAACTCTAGACTTAATTGCGGGCCGAACCCAGGTATTTTTCTCGACAGTTCCGACCATACGTGCACAAATCCAAAGCAATAAGGTCAACCTGCTCGCGGTCACGTCCAAAGAGCCATCAACCATGTTTCCTGGGGTACCGACTGTGATCGAAAGTGGTGTTCCGGGATACGAAGTCTCGACATGGTGGGGTATTGTTGCGCCCAAATCCACACCGGCCAATGTCATCTCGACACTCAACGCAGCGATCAACAGTGAATCACCCGCGTTGAAAGACCGCTTTGAGCGCGAGGGTGCCACTCCATTTTATGGATCTCCTGCCGCATTTGGCTCAATGATGGAGAATGAGCTGCAAGGGTGGCGCAAAGTCGTGAGTGCGGGCATCAAACTAGACTAGCCTTTAAAACCGACAAATTACGACAAAACTGCTTAAAAAATGTGGTCGCCGACTCTGTCAGCTTAAACTCCGATGACATTGGGGATTCTTTAGAAGAGTTCAGCCCTGAACTCAGCAAGCCCCGGTGTTCATCGGGGTTTTTCATGTCTGGTATCTATAAATTAATGAATTCGTGCGCATGGTCACTTGCGATTGCTGGCGCCATTTCATTCTCAACAGTAACACTTGCTCAAACGAATCTCCCGCAAACAATGCCCGGGCAAGTGATGCCCGCTCCTAATTTGCCCACGCCTGTCGCTCCCAAGCCTCCTGGCTCCTACCCTACGCCGATTAATAATCAAATCACTGACTCAGTGACACAGGCGCAACGCGACACAACGCGTGAACATATCAAAACCCAAACGCCACCTGTCACTAGCGGAACAGAAAAAAAATAATCTTCATGGATTTCTTAAATAACGGAAATCCATGAAATTCACTCTCTTGACTATAGGTCGTACGATGCAAATTAAAACTTTGTCAGCGATAGCATTCGTGGGTGCATTGTCTGGTTGTACAGGCATCAACTCCAGCAGTTTTGGCGACATGTCCACAGCCTACCGACAAGTCGTTGAAAACTATAGTAATGAAAACATTTTGTTAAATGTCGTTCGTTCCTCAAAGAATATGCCATTGAGCTTTTTGGATATTCCCTCCGTCATCGGCACAGGGAACGTGATGGCCAATGCTGGTGTGAACACGACACAAAGTGCGGGAACACAGGTATCCCCGCCTTCCATCACTTCGGGCTCACTCGGGCTCTCTGTCAATAACGGCTTTACTTTTACTCAAGCGTCTTTAGATAACGCACAATTCATGCAATCATTTTTAAAGGAAATACCTTTAGGAGTGCTGGGTGTAAAAGGAACTGAGCGATTGTTACCACGTGCTGTTTCTTACACGCTGTTAATTGAGAATATTGAGTTAAGAAAAAATAATGCCTCAGTTCATCGCTTTAACAATGATCCACTCGATCCCAAATATAAGGATTTTCAAGACCTTTTGTATTTGTTGATCGAATCAGGGCTCACAGTTGAAAATACCTTAGTCAAGACACCACTAGGTCCGCCAATAGAGCAGGCTGCCTTGAGCAGGTCACTGGATGCGTGGGGCGGATCCACTGTAGACAATTTGGCTAAAGGGCTGATTTCCTTCGAAAAGGTCAATAAAAATGGCAGAGAACTCTATCAGCTGGTGAGAAATGATCAACAAGCGCGCGTGTGTGTAAACAAATATCGTACACAAGAGTTACTTGGGGATATGTTAAGCCCGCAATCTTATTGCCAGGACTCCCCGCGTTTTGCAAAGCCTGATATGGAGTATGCGAAGGCAATCAAAGCATTCATCTCGCATTTTCCTGATGCCAAAAATCTAGAGTTTGTCATCGGTATTCGTTCACCCGGAAACGTCTTCGATTTTCTGGGCGCAGTCTTGAATGTGCAATTCGAAGGAGATGGATCCAAAGAGGTCATGTTGCAACCTTCGAAATCAGTCTTTGATAGCTATAATCAACGCTACAAAAAACCCTTGCCGTTATTCAAGGTTTATAAAAATGCAAGCAATATTGATGCCGCAGCGACTGTCAAATACAAAGGCATCACGTACTCGGTAGCAGATAATGACGAGTCCTACACCAAGGACGTGATGGAGTTTATGGCGACCTTAGTCACAATTGCCAAGATACCCGGAGCGATTCCAGCTTCTCCCGCAGTCATCGTAAGGTAAATCGATCAATACAACTATCTCTGAGGCGTGATGCTGGCGACCGTGAATTCTTTGAGAGTCACACGCCCATCACGATCAGTATCCATTGCGACAAACTGTGTCTCTGTAAAACCGGCGCGCAGTGCTTCTGCAATGCTCAGAACACCATTACGATCCAGATCCCATTCATCGAATCCAGATCCACCTTTACCTCCGCTACCACCATTACCACCAGCAGATACGGCTCCTGCATTACCGCCTGATCTCATATTTGGCGCCAGACTACCTCGAGTAGGATCTTCGATAATGGCGCCTCCATTTCCGCCATTTCCTCCGAGACCTCCATTGCCACCTTGTGCAAAAGCGCCAGAACTGATTGCTGCGACAGTCAAAGCGATCGATATTTTTTTCACCTTACTCTCCTTTCAAGACAAAACCTGAGATGAATCAGGCATAAAAATCTGTACATGCCCCATTTCGTAGAGATCTCTCAAAGTTCGGGACACATAGGCTTTGAGAGATTGAATATCAGTAGCGGATGACGCATCCGACTCAAGAACAGATCTGATGGATCTTGAGAAACTCATGCATTCAGTCAGATGATGCAAAAGCCCTGGAAATTTGAAAGTAAGATTGCCTCTGGTGCACTCAAACAAGTCCGAGCCGCTGGAATCATGGCCTTCATTGATCTTTCCCCCTGGGGTCAATCTGAATGTGTAATCAAATAAAGCATCATGATCAAATGGAATCTTTGCTTTTGCAACATAATCAGGGTGAGCAGCCATCCAGCGATGTGTTCCTCGGGACTGCAACAACAAATCGCAGAGGTGCGCAGCCTCCTCTTGCGAGAGATCATCAAGCCTTGACCAAAGCGGATGATCCTCAGGGACCTGGGCTCGCAAACTGTATTCTGCAGGTTCACACCAATTTAAAAACTCAAGGCCAGCACGCCTGGTAAAAGAAAAAATATCTTTAACTGAATAAGCTTGATCCAACGGATTTAAAAAGGTATCGACGATACCTGCGTCATAACCTAGATCATTTGAATGACGCATATATCTGTGGACAGGATGATCCTGCGGTAAAGACTGCAAAATCTCTCTAATCAACGTGACGTCACTGGATGACTGCTCAAGTCGCATGAGTCGGAACGCCTCCTGCAACGGATAGATACCCATGCGCAAATGCTTTCCGTACATCATGATATTGAGGATACCGTCCGGACGTAAAACTGAGGACAGTGCCTTGAGACCGGCATCAGGATCGGTCATATGATGCAGCACACCAGTACATGTAATGAAATCAAAACTTTTCCCCAACTGGGAAACTTGTGTGAGGTCGATCTCAATCAATTCAAGATTTCTTAATGCGTGTCGCTCTTTGAGTAGACTCTGATGCGCTAAACCCGAATCTGATACATCGATACCCACTACATTCCACTGAGGATTCTGACAAGCGTAATAAGCAGCTTGGTTACTTCCACAACCCGCACACAATACATCTAAAGGTTGATCGACGCGGCGACTGTCTGACCACATTAAGGGCCAATAGTATGTGGGGTCACCGATCTCAAGATACCCTCCCGAAGAAATCGCTTTCCGCATATCCTCGATAGGCCTAGGATAGATCCAGTGACGATATTGCTCAAGAAGTAATCGCGAATTCATATTTCTAGACGGATGAATATTCTCAATCATTCACTCAATATACATTTCAAAATGAAACTCTCCACCAGAACAATTCCGACAAATTCTGACGATCGGGTAAGCAAGATAATGAGTAGGGATAGAATCTGGTCATCTTCAGTGCAACTCGTTGCTCAATAAATGAACACTAATAAACCAAACCCTTCTTTAAGAAAGTTTTTAAAAAACGGAATGTTCGGCATCGGAAGTTTGACATTGGGTATCCCCTATGTCCTGGCTGAGCCTCGCTATAACTTTGTAGATGCCAATCATCTTGTTTCAGGCACCAATAGACTCTGGATACGTGAAGCGATTAAAACGATGTGGCGTGATCGTGAGCAATCGGGTGTTACGCCACTCATCAAAATTAACTGCCCATTCGATGAAAAAATAAGCATTTATCTCAAAGACGAATCCAAATCCAGAACGGGCAGCTTGAAACATCGTGTCGCGTGGGCGCTGATCATGCATGCCATCATTGAAGGGAAAATCGGACCCCAAACAAAGCTATACGAAGCTTCCAGTGGCAATACCGCCATCGGAGAAGCATATTTCGCCAAACTGCTGAATCTCAACTTTACTGCGGTCATGCGTCCTGGCGTCAGTGAAGGAAAACTCCGAGCAATCAGGGGCTTGGGGGCACGTACAGAAATTCTGACGCAAGACATGACACCTGCTGAATTCATACGACGTGAAATTGAAAAAGACCCCCTCGCCTACAACATTGATCAGTTTGCCAATGCGGAAAAAGCCCTTGATTATTACAAAGGGAATCCCGCTGCAACCATGAATATAGCCAACGAAATCTATCTACAGCTTCAACATAGCGATCATGCATGCCCGCAATGGTTTGTTGCGGGAGCAGGCTCTGGCGGGACAGCAACCAGCATTGCCAGATACATTAGGAAATGGTCAGATTACGACGGTGCATGTCCGGCAAAACTTGCAGTGGTCGACCCGGAGGACTCTGTCTTAATGGATTGGTTCAAAACCGGTGACAACAGCTTATCAATCTCGAAAGGCTCAAGAATCGAGGGCATCGGCTCTCGCGGACCGATCAAAATGGGGAATACCTTTAGCCTATTGCGTGAAGGCGTAGACAAAATGATTAAGGTGCCTGATGCGGATTCAGTCGCAGCCATGCACTTAGTCTCCAAACTAGTCGGATTTGATGTCGGGCCTTCTACGGGCACAAATTTTTGTGGAGTATTGAGTATCGTCAAAGAAATGCACCAATCGGGACAATCAGGAGCAATCGTCTCCATCATCTGTGATGCAGGGCTCAGATATGCAGATAATTATTACAACGCCTCATGGCTTGAAAAATCCGGGCTTCAATATCAAGATCCACTTAAACGTATAGAGAATTTTTGGAGCAAAGGTCAATGAGAGCGAAATGCATTAAAAGGAAAACTAAATGCGTCGCATAGCAAAATCTCTGATTACCCTGTCTTTATTGAGTGTTTTTAATATAGCTCACACCCAATCCACTCCAAAGGCTGAGATTTCAAGCATCAAACCCCTCATTATCGATACTGATATGGGAACAGATGATTGGTTGGCGATTGCATACATTGCACAAAATCAGAAAATTGATTTGCTCGGTGTCACCATTGTTGGGAATGGTATCGCTACCTGTGAGTATGCGGGTCGTAATGCTCAATACCTGTTGAGTTTGTCCACAAGAAACAAAGACAAACCGATTGGTTGTGGTTCAAATTGGCCAATGGATGGTTTTGCATCCTATCCAACACCATGGCGCGAAACAAGCAAGGACATGATGGGAGAAAAGATTCCCTCCTCGACGCCTTCGAAAATATACCCAGACGGTCCTACTTTACTCGCTGAACTCCTTCGTTCAAGTAAGCGTCCAGTCGATATTCTTGCTATCGGCAGTATGACGAATATCGCAACCGTACTATCGGTAGAACCGGAACTTAAGGAAAAAATCAGAAGAATCTATTCAATGGGTGGCGCGGTAAAAGTAAATGGAAATCTCCGCGTTCCAGGTTTCACAGACTCCCACTCCAACACAAAAGCCGAATGGAATTACTACATCGATCCCATCGCAGCCAAACTTGTTTTTACAAGCGGCGTACCCATCACTCTGGTTCCACTTGATGCAACGAACAAGGTCCCTCTGACAAAGGACTTTATTACTCGACTGCAGCGAGAGCAACAACGACCCCTAGAAGCCTTTGCGGATCGTATTTTTAAAAATATTTTGCAATCCACAACTAACGGCGAATACTACCACTGGGATCCCCTCACGGCTGCGGTTGCTGCAAATCCCGAGTTTTGTGATCAGACCCAAACGTATTTACTGGACATCGTGACATCAACAGGCACTGATCAAGGTTTACCGAATGGACAGCCGTCTGCTGCATTTCCACTGACGAATGCTGAGGGTAAAAAACGGAATGCCCTCAATGAGTTATCGGCAGGAGCGACGCTGATTTCAAATAATGGAAAAAAAATAGATGTTTGTATGCATGTCAATGCACCGATTTTTGAAAAAAATTTCATTGAAACATTGCGAACAACGAATTGATTTTCTACAGGACATGTCGCAATTGGTCGGTATTGATGATCGCGTTCAATGATACATTTTTATTACCCTCTCTTTCTTATAAACACCTCTTTTTATAAGCACTGAACACAAGATGCTCTCAATATTCAGAAAAAGCGTTTTACTGACACTATCCATGTTCAGCCTGACAAGCCTTGCATCGGAAGCGCCGAATCCAATTGATGTCGATACGGGTCGCTTACAAGGTCAAATACGAAAAGCGTCGTCTGGTCAAAACGTGATCGAATATCGAGGCATACCCTACGCACAAAATCCAACGGGTTCCTTACGTTGGAGTTTGCCCAAGCCGGCCGTCGCGTGGAATGGCACGCTAGACGCCAGTCAATTTGGTCCCGCGTGTCCCCAAGTTTCCAGATTTAATTTAACGGACAGCAGCATCGAAGAAGACTGCTTGAGCCTGAATATTTCTACACCAGCAGACCTCAAGCCTGGAGAAAAACTACCCGTTTTGTTCTGGATTCACGGTGGCGCATTTGTGGGTGGCTCTTCCAATCTGTATCGTTTAGACAAACTCGCCTCAGAGGGGCGCATGGTAGTTGTTTCAGCAAACTACAGGCTGGGATTTTTAGGCTTCGTGCCTTTACCAGGGCTCGCTAAAGAAGCGGTTAATGGCAATTTTGGAATCGAAGATCAGCGAGAAGCCTTGCGCTGGATTCAACGTAATATCTCATCTTTTGGTGGCGATAAAAATAATGTCACGGTGTCAGGTGAATCCGCAGGCGGTGCATCTGTTTGCATGCATCTGAGCAGTCCTGACCAGGTTAAAGGTCTTTTTCATAAAGCAATGATTGTCAGTGCGGGATGTCTGGCTCCAATCAAAACAGTCCCTGAGGCCATTAACGCCATCGGAAAAGTGATTACCAAAGATCTGGGCTGCCCTGAAGATTCTGATCTGACATGCTTACGCAGCAAATCAGTCGCTGAAATATTGAAAGCTCAAACAAAATTTGCAGACGAAAACCCCACCGACCTTGCCATTTATGCACCGACTCCTGGAACGGCATCCCATCCAAATGCCACGATTCCAACCTCAATATCCGATGCATTAAATCGGACAAACGGCGGTAAATTCACAACGGTGCCATTGATCATGGGAGGAATGCAAAAAGAACTTCTTCTTTATGTTGGCTATTGGTGGCAAGATGCACTAGGCGGTAAAGGACCATCAGTCGACAATCAAACAATTAACAATCTCTGGTTGAAAAACTTGTATGGTCAACATGCAAATGCGGTCGCAAACAAGTACGGATTTGACAATCCAAAGGTGGGAGCACAAAGATTGGGTGAAGTACTTTCTGACTTTAATCCTTTAATTGGGATTAATAATTGTCTCTACTATCGAACAGCCGATAAGATTATTGCCTACCCAGGTGCCCGTCCTTCATATCTGTTTGAGTTTGCTGATCCGAATGCTCTAGTCAAAGGTGTTGGCATCATGCCTCCCTATCCAGACTTTCCATTGGGCCCAGTTCATTCCTCGATCATCAACTATTGGTTCCCGAACTATTCCAATAATAAAAAAATCAATGCGCCAAATTTGGAACCAAAATCTCAAGAACTTGCAGATTTGATGGTCCAACATCTTTCTGCATTCGTTGCAACGGGACAACCTAAGATTGATGCAAACAACCCATGGCTTGCATATAAAAATAGTCAAAATGTATTTAAGTTTGCCCCAGGTAGTGTCGGTCAATTCGATGGCGGTCAAGCGCATCAATGTGACTGGTGGAAAAGTATCTACCCTAATCCCTGATCTCTAATGACCCGCCACTATTCACTCTTTTACCAATCATCAGACACTTTAAGGTCAATACATCTATGAAAATCGCAAAAAAAGCGACTAAAAAAGTGCCGGGAATAAACCGTCAAACTGAAAACCTAACGGATTTCGCAACGAAGACTGCCGCCTCCATCACACAAGCCATCAGTCGCAGCGGTCAATTCAGTCACTCTGATGGGAAGGTGAATGTGCATATTCACGTGGGCGACATCATATTGATTGGTTTTGATGAAGCCATTGACGCTGAAGAATGGGGCATGCGAGAAAACAATACAGAAATCATTGGCGGTAAAGCCTCTGCCCCTGGCGCACGTAAAAACTCCAAAGCTGACGTTGATCCAAACGAAAATAAAAAAGTTTCCCGCTCGGTCAATTTTAAAAAAGGTGCGCTTGAACTGAACGCAACCGAACACTCTGAACCAGCGAAAGGTTCAACATCCGCGAAGAAAGCAACTCGCAAAAATGCAGCGAAAGTCAGTCGTCCAACATAAACGATCTATAAAAGCAGAAATCTCATTTGCACTCACCAGAGACTTGAATCATGAATAAACGTATTGAATTAATCGCGCGACATATTAAAAAAAGTACGACATTCAAAGCGAATACGATTTATGTCATAGATGCTGAAGTGCATGTCGCGAGTGGCGTCACACTCACCATTGAGGATCGCGTCACCATATTGCTAACAAATGGAATGAAAGAAAAATCCAAGCTGCGTCGATCCGCTTTGATTTTTGACCAAGGCTCGACTCTATTGGCTAAACGCCTGTATATCAAGGCTGCCGATGAAAATTACAAACCAGTCAAACACTCCGATAACGGCGGGGTCTGGTTTTTAGGTAATTTCCAAGACGCAACCAAAGACACGGTCTCAGTGACAGTCAACCGCAAAAAACCTCTGTCTTCTTTCAATGCAGAGATGATAGCGACTTATTACCTTGGACGTTTCGATCCAGCGAGTGAAACGAGAAAGCAAAAAAAAATAGCAGTGCGAGACGATATTGACGGCTTCTCTATATTGGGCGTAGGTAAAAACGAATGGAATATTCGTGCGGTACGCAGTTTTTACTCAGCCGATGACGGCATTGATATTACAAATTCTCACGTTTCTTTTAATCGACTCGAAATCAAAAATCCGATGGAAGATGCATTAAATATCAGCAGCAGCCGGGTTGAAATCCATAAAAGTCTGATCGTTGACTCCACGAAAGATCAGCGTAAAGATCGTGACATTTTTGATCTTGAAGTCGACGATGGCGCTTCATATGTAGAAATATACCGACATTGTGCGATCGATATTCGTGGCTGCTTTGGCGACCAAACCGTCTTGAGCTCGATAGATTTACCGCAGCCTAATGCCAATCCCGATGCACGTTATGCATTTAAAGGAAAATCTAAAAAACGCTCCACACTCGTCTATTCAATCTGTCGAGATTAATGAGTTCGTTTGAAAGGACAATCAAATATGAAAAATAGTGCTCCTGCCAATCCACGAAACTCCCTTGAGTCTCTGATGTTTGCAGCACGATGGTTACAACTGCCGCTGTATTTTGGTTTGATCATCGCGCTTGGAGCATATACCTATGAGTTCTTCATCCACTTATGGGAATTAGTTGAATTAATTATTTTCAAGCGCACACCTGATCGATATGTCATTCTCGAGGTGTTGGATCTGGTGGATATCGTCATGGTTGCGAATTTGCTGATCATGGTGATAGTTGGCGGTTATGAAAGCTTTGTTTCACGCTTAAATCTTGATGATCATCCAGACCAACCTGAATGGTTAGCCCATGTCAATCCGGGTTCTTTAAAAGTTAAACTCGCCATCTCAATCGTCACGATTGGTGCAGTTCATTTATTGGCAACATTTGTCAATGCCGCTCATATCGAGATGGAAACGATCTTGATGCAGATGGCGATTCAGATAGTGCTGATGGCCACAGCGATCACCATCGTGGTTGTCGATAAGTTGTCACTGAAATCACACTGAAGAATCAACCGATTTTAAGATTGTGATAGTCGTGTACGAAAACGTCATATAGAAGTTGTGATGCATCTTTAGCATGCTCTGCGATGGTCAGCGAAAAATCAAAATACGCTTCCTTTTTAGCGAGTGTCCAACCAACAGGAGGCATCGTAGAGATATCCCTAATGTTCGCAATTTTATCCGCGAGCTTGACAAGTTTTGCTTGATTCGAAAGTCCTCGAATACTCGCAGCTTCTTTCAGTCTTCGCTCGGCTGAGCTGAGTGTCATATCATTTGTGACCTCACGAACTATATTTGTGACAATCAGTCCAAAATTCCTCTCCAATTCTTCGAAGGTCGTATCGGTGTCTTCGATCGTATCGTGCAACAATGCTGCACAGATCACATCCACATCCTCAATGTGGCCTTCATCAACCAAAATTGATGCTAATTCAAGAGGATGATTGATATATGGTGTTTCTTCTTTGTCACTTCGTCGTTGATCTTTATGCTTCTCACCAGCGAAGTAGGCGGCCCTGACAATCTTTGCCATTTCACTTTGAATCATTTAAATTCTCCAACACTGGTTCATCTATATCTATGCCATCCATCTCGGGAAGAAAGAAATGTACGACTTTCATTTAAAACTTTTTGAAATCATGCCTGAGTGGGTCGTGCTTTGGATATATCCTCTGGTGACACTCAGCGTCATGGCTGTACTTTCCATAATTTTCAGAAAATTCATTACAACTGAAAGCCTCTATGACAACGACACAGACGTTGTTGACACTGCAACCCAAAATACTCTAAGTGCCGCCTACGTAATCCTCGGATTTACGCTCGTACTCGTTATGGGATCGGCAGATACCTATGAAACAAACGTTATGAACGAAGGTACCAATATCGAAAGTCTTGACAGGATGCTGACGCTTGATGGTAGTGCTCAAGCAGTAGTGATGCGAAAAGATTTGATTCAATATTCCAACTCTATCGTTCAAGATGAATGGCCAAAATTACGTGGTGGTGGCAGTCCGACAACAGAAAAACTGATGCAAAAGTTAAGTAAAAATTTATTACTCTTCAAACCAGAGACAGAGCAACAAAAAGCCTTGTACACCGAAATTGTTCGCAAGACTGATCAAGTAATTCTTTCCAGGGAAATAAGATTACTCAATGCCTCGGGTGGGTTACCCACCCTCTTCTGGACAATCAGTTATCTTTATCTTTTTGGTGTGGCGATCATTTGTGCATTACGCCTCAGTCATGCCACGCCGATGCGTTTCGTCGCGCTCAGCACACAAGTCACAATGCTCAGTCTGATTTTCTCAGCAGTCATGATTATTGATCATCCTTATACGGGTCAAACAAAAGTATCTGCGGCGCCAATCATCCAAGCGATAGAGTCGATGAAAAATCTATAGTTCATATGACTTTAATTTTTCATTGAGCTGTTTTTGCATACCTAGAAGAAGATTTTTCTTCACGAAATAAAATCGAACTTCTGTTTCACTCAACCAGCGACTTTCGTTCGATTGAATCAGTTGATCTAAACGATTCATCAATGCCATGACATCTTCTTTAGTTTTTGCTTGATCAATATCCTCATCTAAATCACGCATGTCTATAAAGTTTTTGTACATGAATTTTTTAGATGGATATGACCGTATTCCCATGACCCACTTAAACATGGGATATATCAATGCGATGAATGCCAATATGACGACCCAAGCACTCTCGATAATGCTGCCAAGCCACAAGGGTAAATAATCAAAAACAGCAGGCTGTCCCTGGGTATAAAACCGTTTTGCAACCGGACTTAAAGGAAAGCCTGAATCTTGATACTTGGGAAAATCACCCGGCTTCGAAAAAAAGTCTTGGGAAAACTTTCCAAACTCACTTGCCGCGAGCATAAAAGCCCATTGCACTGCTGGGTGTGTCGAAGCCTCGATCAATAGGTTCGTCGTCGATCCCAGAAGAATGATATCTTCACGTGGTAATACTTTTTCAAGGTTCAGCGATCCCCTTGGAATCACAAGCTTATGCAAAAAAGGATACTTTTTTACATAGGCATCCGCTAAGTTCATACTCAAGACATGAATCTTCGGGTCTTGCAACAAGGATTGAACCACGGGTGCATTAAAACTATCGACAATGAAAACAGCATCAAGCTCGCCAGCTTTTAGCTTTTCTGCAGACTCCAGATGTGGCAACTCCAATAAACCCTTTGAGTAGATCGCATCATGTTGATTGGCAAGCAATGCACGACGAAACATTTTGTTTGAGTTTGTTTCCGGCAATCCAATACCAATTTTTCGCTGAGCAAAATATTCAAAAGGATCATCTATATTTAATTTTTCACCCCTATAAAATATCCATATTGGAGCAAACTGGACGCTACCAAGCGAGACAAGATCCGGATATTCTTTTTCAATCGAGGAGCCGGCTGTGATAAAGCTTGCATTGACTAAAGATTTCGGATCATCAAGGTTGCGTAGTCCCTGTACTAATCCTTCTGTCTTGATCAACTGCAGATTGATTCCGTACTTTGCGAATATTTTCTGAAACTCTTCACCGATCACACCGTAAGAGGATCCTGTTTGCCCAATAGCAAGATAGGCATTTTTGGGTGCGAAAGGGTTCACATAAAGAAAAACGGCAACAGCGATGATCAGAATAAATGGCAATAACACGGCAAAATATCGTACGATTAACAGCCAGGCATTGAACTCCCTTAGCGCGTAACGATCAAAATATCTGCTGCAATTGCTAAGAAATGTATTGATATTTTTCTGCATAATATTTAGCTAATTTTTTTAAAAGCTTATAGATTGACTAAACGATTCTGTAGCGTCTGGATCACATCTTCTGCAAGATAAGCTGAGTTAAAGAGTCATAAACCAGATCATTGAGGAACTCTTCATGCTTTGAAAAAATTTGTTGAAACGTTTATGACATTGTCTGTGTCGTCGAACTACTTTGCTCCTGAATCCGAATCGATTAACAACTCTTAATGATCGAGACTTCACCGCTATGAAGGTTGTAGACACCTCCCACAACTTTTAACAGTCCGTTTTCAATTCTTTTCTTCAAAATTGGTTCAGATGACGTCAATATGGATACATTCTGAGACACATTTCGAATGACAGCTTCACTCTTCCAATGCTCATGATCATCATGCCTGACTTCCTCAACAGCAGGCACTAACGAATCGATCAGTTGATTGATATGACCCTCAAAGACTGCTTTTGATGCGACGGCTTTTATCGCAGCATTCACCGCACCACATCCAGAATGTCCTAACACCAAGATAACAGATGCACCCAATACCGCCGTACCATATTCAAGGCTTCCCAGGATTTCGGGGGTCACAAAATTTCCTGCGACGCGCGTGACAAACAAATTTCCATGACTCTCATCAAATGTATGCTCTGGACTTACCCTGGAATCCGCACATCCTAATATGCAGGCATATGGAAATTGATGATGTTCGATACCTGGATCCTGAAATTTAAACGAATCTGGAGAGTCGAATCCAGCCATGTATCGCTTGTTACCAGCAATCAATTTTGCCAGAGCTTCATCAGGATGCATTGGAGTGTTTGTTTTTGGCGGGTTCATGAATTTGAGATATCAGTCGTTTGCACATTAAATCTTCGTGACATCAACTTTAAATCTATCAGACTAATTGATTACTGCTATCGCAGAATATGTCAGAATTTGTCGTTATTAGGTATGTTGACTTTAATTTCGGCCTATACAAGCAAATCTTTGTACACTCCGTTCAGACGTTGATACCCAGCGCATCCTCATACATTCTCAGAACATGAAGAATAAGAAATATTTATTGAATCTCCTTTATTGGTTGTGCTTGTATTTTGGACTTCAGGCAAATACTTTCAGTCAATCCAATACTGAAATCACAAATCCTTCGAATCCTATTTCTCATGCCAGCGTCCTAATTGATCCTACGGGATTACTCAGCTATCAGGAAATTCTCACGCCCGCTTATCAAGAAAAATTTAAACCCGCACTCTCATGGGGTGAGGAATTGAATTTCGGATTCAGTTCTTCAACATACTGGATCAAACTCTCACTCTCTAGCAAACACACACAGACCTCAAGCTGGATATTAGAAATACCCTATTTTGGACTTGATCACATCGACTTTTATGCTTCCCAAGAAAGCATGACACAGACGGGTAATCTGATGCCCGTCGATAGCAGAAGCAGCTTTTACCGTTTCTACGCCTTTCCAATTGAGTTAAGCGAAGAACCGAAAGACTTTTATTTCAAAATTGACTCAAAGCAAAGTTTGACCATTCCACTCAGGCTATGGGAACAGTCCGCATTTGACAAACACATTCAAACTGACACGCTGATCCAAGCTTTTTATTATGGGGGTCTTGGAATCCTCGCTGCATTTAACTTTCTTATTTTTCTATATCTGAGAGATCGCTCTCATCTTTATTACTCCGCGTTCGCAATACTTTTTGGACTGGGTATTTTTGCCGGAAACGGCTACGGACGGCTCTTTATTTGGCCAAACTCTCCCCAATGGGATCAGATCTCGCAGATTGTCTTTTTGACCCTTGGCACGGGAATGGCTCTTATTTTTTCAACAAAATTCTTAAATACCAAAAAAGAACAACCCATTACCAATTGGATGTTTAATTTTTTGATCATCGTTTTCTTTACATATGCTGTCGTTATTATTGCGGCAGAGTATGTCAACGTTTCGAAAAATCTAATTTTTGAAATCTTTCCTATCATCGTGATGCCCGTCATTGTGATAGTCTTGTATGCCGGCTTTCGCGCTTATCTGTCAGGTCAATACAGTGCCAAGTTTTTTATCATATCCTGGGGTACTTTGTGTATTGGAGGCGTCTTGGCTAGTCTTCGCCAACTGGATCTTATTCCAACAAACTGGTTCACCTCGTACGCACTGCAAATTTCCTCCTCCATTGAAATGTTGTTGCTATCTTTTGCACTCGCAAGCCGGATTCAACACGAGAGAATACTGAGAGAAAAAGCACAACAAGAAGCATTATTCACGAAAGAAACTCTTGTACAAACGCTACGCGCCTCTGAGGAAAGACTTGAAAGACAAGTCTTTAACAGAACCAATGATTTAAGAACCATGCTTGAAAGTGAGAAAAAACTTCGCGAGCAATACATTCGCTTTGGCTCACTGATTTCACATGAGTTTAGAAGTCCCTTAGGTATTATTGAAAATCAAGCAGCGTTGCTCATTCGTCAAACCGATAATGACAACTACAAAAAACGACTGTCGATTATCAGCTCCGCCACCCATAGACTCGCACTCCTCTTTGACCGCTGGTTGCAAGGCGACCGCCTGGAGAGCCACATCGACACAGACAGGCCGCAGCTCATACAAATTGACTCGTGGCTCAAAGATACAGTGGAAAAATGTAAAGGCTACCATCCGAATCATACTTTCACATTCATTTCACCTGCAGAGGTTCCGGTGCTCGTCCTAGACGAAAAAATGCTGGAAGTCGTTGTGCTGAATATTATTGACAACGCTTGCAAATATTCAGAGCCTCAATCTACAGTTTTGATCCGCATACTGCTAGACAAAAATAAAGTGGGTATTTCGATCACTGACTCAGGGATCGGTATAGATCAAGCAAATCATGAAAAAATATTTGAAGAGTACATGCAAGTGCAAACCGGCTCCAGCAAACGTGGCTATGGTTTGGGATTATCTTTTGTCAAAAAAGTGATGGAGTTTTATGGCGGTCAAATTGAGGTGATTAGTGCTTTAGGCAAGGGATCAGAATTTATCGCCTGGTTTCCTGAAACCAGCATTGCACAACCAACAGATCAATTACAGAGTATCTAAACACAAAGCTATGATTCGGAAGTCTTCATGACACCATTAAATGCCAATCCAACTCCATAGACCGTTTGAAGCGGAAATTTAACAACCCCAGCGTCTTCAATTTTTTTTCTCAAACGGCGAAGCATCACTTCCAGACGACGGTTATCATAGACAGCAGGATTGAAACCGAGCCCTTTGATGATTTCGTCTCTTGAAATCACTTGACCTGACTTATTGACAAAACAATTCAGCAAAGCAAACTCACTTCTGGTGAGTTCTATTTCGAGATGATTGGGTGTTTTGATTTCCCATCTGACAATATTCAATCGCCATATTTCAGAATCGGACGATTGGATCGCACCTTGTCTTCGTTCGATACGATGCAAAATCGCAAGAAGCTCATCGCTAGGAAAGGGTTTGACCAAGTAATAATCTGCATCAACATTCATTCCTAAAATTCGATCGTGTGGCTGTCCCTCGCAACTCAACACAATCGAATCCGCCTCAGACTGTTTGTGATATTTTCTCAAAATATCCAAACCATCTCCATCAGGCAAATTTCTATCCAAAATCAGAATATCGTATTGATTTTTCTTAATCCATTCCAAATACTCTTGGATGCTTCCGACTCCATTTGCATCAAAGCTTTCTAGCTTCAACAGCTCAACCAAGCCATCTCTAAAATCGGCCTCATCCTCAACGATTAATACTTTAGGTGGCATGATTCCAATCCGGTTTGTGAGAATATTGATGAAAGTATAAGAGAGCTATTGACGTCAAGTTCTCAATTCAGAGATCTAGCATTCATTTTTTATTAATGAGCGGCTGACTCACGCCCTGCACCCCTGCTACCGATAAAACCGTCAACAGCCCTATCTGCGAGCCCTTGTAACCGTCTGTCGGATCCATGCCCTCCTGAAGCGAATGAAAGCCCTCGAACACGCCTCCCGGCGGTAAGATCACGGTCGGTATCCCGAGAGAAATTGGTATGCCTGCATTGGTACTCGATCCGACAATCACCAGCTCCTTTTGACCCATCGCTCTAAGAGACTCTAGTGCCGCCTGAATAAGCGGCGAGTTGTTTGGCGTCATCCCTCCAGGTCGTTGACCAATCTTTTTTAAATTCACCGTGACTGAATTTTTACCAACGGCTAAATTCTGGCCGATCGACTTATTTTCTTCGTCGACCGCTTTCCCAATGATATCCAAAACTTTTTGCTCGAGGTCTTGTAGCTCTTTTGTACCGTCACTACGCATATCGATTTCCATCGTTGCATCCGGAGAAATCGTATTCACAGACGTACCGCCTTTGACGATCCCCACATTGAAAGTCGTACGCGGCACGCTCGGTACCTGCAACTTCGCAATATTTGAAATCGCCCTTCCCATTGCATGAATTGCGCTGGGTACTAGGCCAAATGCTCCGTAGCTATGTCCGCCAGGTGCAGAAAAACTCACTTCATAACGAACAGATCCAGTGTTGAGAGAGACAACAGCCCCCAGCGGGATGGGCTCTAAACCGATAAATGCATCGACATTTTTATTTTCTTTGAGTAATGCCCGGACACCCCGCAAATCACCATTCCCCTCTTCGCCCACACTTCCAACGAACATCAAGTCACCGACTGTTTTGATGTTATTAGCATTCAATGCCCGAATCCACGAGAGCAATACAGCGAGTCCACGCGTGTCGTCTGTCAAGCCGGGGCCATAATACTTTCCATTTTTTTGAACGACCTTAAGATCTGTCTCAAGTGGAAAAACTGTATCGAGGTGCGCGTCGAGAACGATCAGCGGCCCGTTCCCACTCCCCTTGCGAATGCCTATCGCATTCCCTTCTTGATCTATATAAGCATCTGTTATACCCGCGGTTATCATCAACTCTTTGAAAGCTTGGGCTTTTTTCTGTTCATTGAAGGGAGGTGCCGGGATTTCACTCAACGCTATATTTTGTTTGAGTGTTAAATCCTCGTCTGCTTTCAAAGACTCCATTGTTTTCTTGATTGTTTGTTCAGCAAGAATATTTTGGATGCTCTGTTTGACAGATGCGCTCACGACAGGCCAGGCTGCGACTGGTTTAGCCCATGAGGGTAGATTTTGATCCTCGGGATGGGCAGAGACAGTAAAGGGTGTCACACAAAGACAACTTGCCAGATATATCGTGGACGCTATCTTTATTCTTAATCTGCCGCTCATCCCAACACCTATGAATATTAACCAGTCTTTATTTGTCCAAAGATCCAGACAAATTCTATAGATGAATTAAGCAGGGAAAACTGACCAATTCCGACATTCCTCGTGAGTGAATATTCATGCAATGATCATTCATTCATAATTTAAATACAGTTCGAGTTTATTTTTCTTTCACTCACCTGATTTTATAAATATATGAAAACAATGCATCCCAGGTTAAGGATATCTTCACTCGCTGCTGTCATCATCGGATTTGCCTTCAGTTTGCTCCATGGTCCGAGCCAAGCACAGCAACCAATTTATGACATTGTTTTTAAACAAAGTCGAGTCATTGATCCTGAAACGAAATTAGACGCCATTCGCGATGTCGGCATAAGCGGTAAAAAAATTGCCGCAGTCTCCACTGAATCACTTAAAGGAAAGCTAGAAATCGATGCCAAAGGCAAAGTCCTTGGTCCCGGATTTATCGATTTACATGTGCATGGCGTCAATGTCCCCACTTTCTGGATACAGGCCTTCGATGGGGTCACAACGGCTCTTGAACTCGAAGCAGGCGGATTTCCAATCAAAAAGGCATACGCCAATGCAGCGAAGCTGCGACTACCATTGAACTATGGATTTAGTGCCTCTTGGGTTGGCGCCAGACTTTCTGTCGCAGATGGAATCAAAGACATGGATGGAACGCTGGAAACAGCCACTAAATATTTTGGCTGGCCAAAATGGTCAAAATTATTACCGCCTGATCAATCAGCTGAAGTTGTCAAACTTGTCGAACAGGAAATGCTTGACGGAGGGATTGGCATCGGGGTTGTAACGGGCTATGCCCCTGAAACCAACAGAGAAGAGTATGTGGCCTTAGCGAATCTAGCGGCTAAATACGATGTTCCGACCTATACCCACTTGCGCGCAAAAAACACCTATGAGCCAAGCGGCGCGGTTGAAGGTTTTGTGGAGTTGCTCGGTGTTGCGGCAGGAACCGGGGCCAGAATGCACATCTGCCATATCAACAGCACCTCATTGAAAAAAATTGTTGATGTCATTCCATTAATTGAGAAAGCGCAAGGAAAAAAACTGCTTGTCACAACCGAAGCTTATCCCTTTGGAGCAGGTTCAACTGTGATTGGAGCTCCGTTTTTACGCCCTGAAAACTTACCCCAAGTCGGTATCACATCTTCAAATATCTATTATTTGAAAACAAAAGAATATGTCGCAAATGACGCGCGCTTGAATGAATTGCGCAAACAAGATCCAGGTGGAACGATCGTGGTGCACTATCTGGACGAGAAAAAACCTGAGGAAATGAAATACATCGATTCAGCGATTTTGTTCCAGGACACGATGATTGCCTCAGACGCAATGCCCTATGCTATCAACGGAAAGGAAATTAAAGACGAGCAATGGCCACTGCCTGAGCTTGCGTACTCTCATCCAAGAACCGCCGCAACTTTTACAACTGTACTTGCCCGCTATGTCCGAGATCAACAATCCATGAGTCTCATCGATGTATTCAGGCGCGGTAGTTTGCTCCCTGCCAATCTCGTGGCAACCGCATCGAATCAGGCTAAATTCAAAGGCAGGATTCAGCCGGGCATGGACGCCGATATCATCGTCTTTGATCTCAACAAGGTGGAACCCCGTGCAGATTATGAAAATCCAAGACAACCCTCACAAGGTATGGATTATGTGATGGTGAATGGTCAGTTTGTGATTCGCGAAGGGAACTTGCTCAAGGATTCTCGTCCTGGCGAAGCATTGATGAGCACACTGAATACAAAACCGAACTAATTTAAATCTTAAAACTGGAGTATGTTTTGAAGTCTAACAGTACAACAACCATTGCCAATCATTTAGTTCGACGCTTTAAGGAATGCGGAGCTGACGAAGGATTTGGAATCGTTGGCGATTTTGCGCTCAAACTGTTCGACAGACTCCATCAACTTGATTTTCCAATCCTTGTCACTGCAGATGAGCAAGGCGCCGCGTTTGCCGCGGATGCCTACGCTCGTCTGCGTCACTTTGGCGTATGTGCAGTCACCTATTCCGTAGGAGGGTTAAAAGTAGCCAATGCTACAGCGGGCGCCTGGGCAGAAAATGTCCCCCTTTTAATCTTAAGTGGTTCTCCCGGCATTGCCGAAAGAAAAAACGATCCACTCCTGCATCATCGGGTCAAAAATTTCAACACACAGCTTGAAGTTTTTACCGATATTACAGTTGCTCAAGCTGTACTCAACAATCCTCTTACCGCAGCAAAGGAAATTGACCGGGTTATCCGTGAAATGATTACCCAGCAGAGGCCGGGCTATATCGAGGTGCCACGGGACATGGTGGATATCGATATTTTGGATGAGGAACAACCTCTCGCGATTGAATTGCCCAAGGTTCATGAAAAAAGACTGGAACTCGCTGTTGAAGATGCGTTGCAGTGGCTAGACGGCGCAGGAGACTCTGTCGCGATCGCTGGCGTCATGGCTGTGAGGAGAGGCTTGAGTGGTGAGTTGCTGGACTTTGTCGAACATTTCGGCGTACCGATGGCATCTACCTCCTTGTCAAAAGGCGTCATTCCGGAAACACATCCACTTGCCCTCGGTGTTTATATGGGCGCAGTGAGCTCCCAACAGGTCGTTGACAGAGTAGGAAAGGCGAAACCCCTGATTTCCTTTGGTGTGCTGTATGCCGATCTCGTGATGGGTGGTTTCACCGATCACCTGGATAGAGGTCAAGTGATCGAATGTACGGATACCCACGTCAATATTGGGTATCGTACTTATCAAGATGTGCCCCTTTGGGCATTTTTACCGGCTCTCATTGAAGCTGCAAAATTAAGAAAATATCGCGAACATCCAAAACAATTATTGGCGAAACCTCGTTTTATCCTCAAAGACAAGCAGCCACTCTCCGTAGAGCGCATCATGGCGTGCCTAGCCTCAGTCATCGATGATCGTCATCGTTTGCTGATTGATCCAGGCGATTGTCTGTTTGGCTCTGTCGATTTACCTGCACCCAATTTCAGTCTTTCCAGCGCATATTACGCAACCATGGGTTACGCGGTACCCGCCTCGCTTGGGGCCGGACGCGCTACGCCAGATTGTCGACCAGTCGTACTTGTCGGGGATGGGGCTTTCCTGATGACTGCTTTGGAGGCACTGAGTGCGAAATTTCATGGCGTCAATCCGATCATTATCGTTGTTGATAATAAAGGGTATGGAACCCAGCGCCCCATGATGGATGGTCCGTTCAATGATATTCCCCTACTTAAAGCTGAAGAGTTGATCAAGCCATTTGGCGTCGGAACAGGTACGTTATGTGAATATGAATCTGAGTTTTCCGAAGCCCTCAGTTTAGCGATCAATCACGAAGATCTTCACATTATCCGTGCTTGTGTACCGAAGGACGGCTATAGTCCTGCTTTGCTCAGACTGACTGATGCCTTAAAAAAACGTATCTAACTCACCATGTCACTTTCACCTCACGACCGGCGTACCATGATCGCCGGTGCCATCGGTAATGCAATCGAGTTTTACGACTTTATCGTATACGCCTATCTGGCACATTATTTCGCTTCACAGTTTTTCCCATCAGACGATCCTGTGACGGGATTGATCGCGAGCTACGGAGGTTTTGCCGCTGGCATGCTGATGCGTCCTTTGGGCGGGGTCATCATTGGTTCTATTGGAGACAAGATTGGCAGGAAAATGGCACTGCAAATTTCAGTGCTCATGATTTCACTGCCGACATTTGTGATCGGTTTTCTCCCAACGTATGACATGATTGGGTTGTGGGCGCCAATCCTGTTGTTATTGATGCGACTGGTTCAAGGACTCTCGGTGGGCGGCGAGTATTCCGCTGCAATCGTTTTTCTAGTTGAACGAGCGGCTCCTCAAGAACGTGGTTTCTTCGGAAGCTTTAGTCCCCTGGGTGCATTTTTTGGTTTGTTAATCGGCTCACTGGTGACTTTCCTCTGCACTCTGGGTCTAGGTCAGGAAATCATGAAAGAGTGGGGATGGCGCTTGCCTTTTATCGGCAGCGTTTTGCTGATGTTTTTCGGCATTTGGCTCAGATCAAAAATCGCACCTGATTCCATCAAACAAGCCGAGTCCGCCAAGTCACCTGTTTTGGATGCATTCAAAACGTACTGGAGACAAATGCTATCGATCGGGCTTGGGAACACCATGACGGGTGCCATGTCATTTATTGGCTTTATGTATGCCGTCCCCTGGATGATTGATCAGGGAGGTATTCACAGCACACTTGCCTTTAGCATCAATATTGTTAGCTTAGCCCTGTGCTGTGCGATGACGATGATGGGTGGAATCATTGGTGACAAAATCGGACGAGTCAGAACTGTCAAGATCGGAGCCCTTGTCGCGCTCTGTGGCGCATGGCCCGCATTTTTATTGTTCAAAACTGGCTTACTGCCATTGATGTTGCTCGGTTCACTCATCATCGGCACTGCTCACGGCCTTTTTTGTGGACCGTTTTGCGCAAGTATGGCGAGCATTGTTCCGAAAAAGGTTCGTGTCACCGTGATCGCTTTTGGATATAGCTTCTCGGTTGGCATTGTTGGCGGACTCGCACCCATGCTCACCGAATATCTCGTGGGCAAACTCCACTTCGTGATGGCACCAGCGATTGTCATCATGGCGGCTGCCGGAGTTTCTCTCCTCGCATTGATGCTTGATCCTTTGTGGCGACACAACAATGGTGCATTTCCCGAAGATCATCAAAATCTAAAACAAATTTAATTTCAATTTAATAACTGAATAGCCTATGATTTTTTATCAGTAGGTTTAGTATATATTCAAGAGTACTTGTCTGCTAAAGTTTCAGAAGCGCAATCAGCTCTCTAGGCAGACATCCATGAACAGGCTTTTACGCATGGCCAGCTTGGCCGCCATGCTCTTTTTTAATACATACGTGTATGCCTGCCAACCTGAGTGCGCTGGAACTCTAGCGTATCAAGCCTACGGCAACACTGAGAATCCAAAATCTATCGTCGTGTTTATGCATGGGGCCGTTTCATCGGGAGGTCCGGCGGATTACATGTATAGCTATGCCAGGCGATTTGCGATCAACCATCCCGATGTGGTTGCCATCGCACTTCTCGGGCCTGGCTATTTCGATCGAGACGGCAAACGAAGTCAAGGCTCCGATGCTAATCGCAGGCTAGCGGATGATACTGATCCGATCATCGGCGCGTTGGAGTATTTCAGCACTCAATACAAGACCCAAAAGATTTATGTTCTTGGTCACTCCAAAGGAGCCATGAACATTGCGGGTATTCTTGGTAAAAAACCAGGATTAATCACCGCGGCAGTTCTGGTCGCTGGTGTGTATGATCTGCATGCGCTCGCAGCGTATAGGAATCGTGGGCAAAGTGGAATTCAAGGTATTGATCTCGTCTCAAAGATCAGTAAAGAAACCAAGATTGTTCTTGTGCATGGAGACGCAGACCGTGATGTGCCAATCGCACAATCTATCGCATACGATAAAAAAGCAAGAAATGCTGGCCTCTCGAGTCAATTGATTACGCTTCAAGGGCAGGGACACAATTTCAGTGGTCAAGTTTCTAAGTCGGCAATCGAACAACTTGTTTTGCTGATCCAATAAAGAACCCTCTAGTGAGGTCGACACAATCGCGGAAAATGCCGCCATCGGAATTATGGAAGAGTATGAGCCGATCACAATGGCTTATTACTACCGCGGATTAAAAAAATACGATGATGCATATCGTATGACTGAAAAAGCCATTCTAAAGAAATGATCGGGCGATATTATTTGGGCACATTTTGTTCGAGGTCTCATCGAAATTGATCAAGGACGCTGGGACCTGGCTGAGGAAGAACTTCGATTTGTGCTGGATCGCAATCCTACATTTCCTCGGGCGCACAGCAACCTGAGTCAGGTTCTGCGACGCAAAGGTGAAATGGACAACGCTCTAATTGAAGCTGAAAAAGCGATCGAAGTCGAACCCACTCGCGCTCGCGGCTATTTGAATAAGGCATGGTCGCTGATTGAGCTCAAAAGAGTCGATGAAGCTCAGGTTTGGTTTGAAAAGGCGATTGCCGTCGAACCTGATAATGAAATCGGTCATTTAAATCTAGCAGATCATTACCGCAGAATTCGGCAGCTCGATCTTGCTGTCAAACATTACCGCCTAGCGCTCGATATCAAACCGAACTTATCTAGAATTTATGCGAATCTTGCAGGGACACTCCGATGGTGGGATACCTATAAGTTTCAAGGTGATCTCGCTTTGCTGCGAGGCGATGAAGACTCTGCCATGAAACTGTATGAACAATCGAACAAGCTAAACTCAAATGCACCAGATGTACTCGCCAGAATAGCCTGGCTTGCTCAGGCACAGGGCAACCAAGTGATGGCCCAAGAGTACAGTCAAAAAGCCGTCAAACTTGCGCCCTATATTTTTTCTGACGAAAGCGAGCTGTTAAAGAACTTTCGCTTTTTGCCAGAGTAATACGTTTCTTTGAAGATCAGCGTATACCAGCCAACCAAAACTCAATCTAACTTTTGATCAATCCCGTAAAAAAACTTTCAGTATTGTCGGCCATGGCTTCTAGATGGTAACCACCCTCTTGCACGACAACCGTTGGGAGATTCAAGCCCGCAACTAGCTTGCCTAAGCGTTTAAAACCCTCTGTCGTCACTGCAACTTTTGTTTGCGGATCATTTTCATAGACATCAAAACCAAGCGCCAACACTAAGACCTCGGGTTTGAATACATTCACTTTTTCAATCGCAGCTTGAACGTTATCGAAAAAAACCTGCTCCGAAGAACCATGGGGCATTGGTAAATTCAGATTAAAGCCTTTCCCCGCTCCTTCGCCTTGCTCATCATCGAACCCTGCAACGACTGGATAAAAATTCGTCGGATCGCCATGAACGGAAACGTAGAGCACATCATCTCGGCCATAAAAGATTTCCTGTACACCTTGGCCATGATGGACATCGGTATCAAGAACCGCAACTTTGCCGAATCTTTTCTTGAGGTACTGCGCCGCAACGGCTGCATTATTGATGTAACAAAATCCACCCGCGGCATCTCGACGCGCGTGATGACCTGGAGGGCGACATAGGGCATAAGCTTGCGCATCTCCCTCGAGGATGGCCTGCGCTGCGGCAACAGCAGACTGAGCGGCCCAATACGAAGAAGTCCAGGTGTGAGGCCCAATCGGACAACTGCCGTCAGCAAGGTAACGCGCAGCCTGAGCCAGTATTCCGCGCATCGGATTAGGATGACGAATGTAGACGTTGGACATCACTTCGTCGCCCCAATCCTGGGGGATTTCTTTCCAGCGACGATGTGCATTTTCCAAAAATTCAAGGTAGTCCGCGTCATGTACGGCGAGCAAGGGTTTCTTGCCGAAATCGTCAGGCTGAATGACCTTGATATTCATACGCGCCAAACCCGCCAAAATCCCATCGACTCGATCAGGTATTTCCTGTGGCTTACGCATCTGGCCACGCGACAAATAAGTCTGAGGGAAATGAAGTTTGACATCAGGATGGAAAAAAGACTTCATGAAGCACTCACCTTAGATTTTTAATGAATTTGACGTCGATACTTTTTATGTGGAGCAATTACCATCAAATTTTAAGCCTCAGTATCGCATGATCAATTTTTTGTTGGGTATATTGCTTTTTTAGACAAAAATGTCAGTTTGTGACAAAAAGACACATCAATTAACTGGAGACAGCATGACAGCTCGACTTAAAGGAAAAATCGCCCTGATTCTTGGTGCAGGATCGGTTGGCCCTGGCTGGGGAAATGGTCGCGCAATGGCCGTTCGTTTCGCCGAAGAGGGTGCAAAAGTATTTGGCGTGGACAAGGACTTGGCCCGAATGGCCGAGACGGTTGAGCGCATCAAGGAGATCGGCGGAGAAATCGAAACTGCTCACTGCGACGTCACCCAAAGCACTCAAATCGCGGACGTTGTTCGCCAGTGCATGGAAAAGTGGGGACGAATCGATATTTTGATCAATAACGTAGGGGGCTCGGCGGCAGGTGGTCCGGTTGAGCTCGAAGAGGACGTCTGGGATGCACAAGTGGACAGCAACCTCAAAAGTGTTTTTCTAAGCTGCAAGCATGTTTTACCGATTATGGAGAAACAAGGTAGCGGTGCCATCATCAACATGTCCTCCACCTCAGGCATTCGCTGGACGGGTTCTGCCCAAGTCGCTTATGCCGCGACCAAGGCCGGTGTGATCCAGCTTTCCAAAGTTGTCGCGATTCAGTATGCCAAGAAAGGCATTCGGGTCAATACGATCGTACCCGGGCAGCTCCATACCCCCATGGTCGAAGTCAGACTGGCTGGCCAGCGGTCAGGGGGAGATGTGGAAAAGCTCCTCGAACAACGACAAGCCCGCATTCCCCTCCCCTTTATGGGTGACGGACGCGACACTGCCAATGCGGCCGTATTTCTCGCCTCTGATGAAGCGCGTTTCATCACCGGTACTGAAATCGTCGTAGATGGCGGCATGTCGGTACGGTGCGGTTAAATCATTCATCATTTCCAGGAGATTTCTCATGACCATAAAAATCAAACAGATGGCCTTGTCATTGCTGGGCACAGTGCTACTCGCTACAACGCCTCACCTCTCGGTTGCGCAAACAAAAACCACGAAACTGATCGTCGCTTTCCCGCCCGGGGGTCCTGTGGACTTTGTCGCGCGGAGCATCAGCGAAGCTTTATCCAAAGAGTTGGGGCAACTCGTAATTATTGAAAACAAGGCGGGTGCCAACGGGGCGATCGCAGCCGACTATGTCATCAAATCACCCCCTGATGGGAATACACTCTGGCTCACCAGTGTTGGTGCAGTTGCTATCAATCCCAGCCTATATCCCAAGCTATCATACAATCCACAAAAAGATCTTGCCCCGGTTTCACTTGTCGTCAATAACGTCGAACTTCTTGTCGTCAACCCAAAAAACCCTGCCAACAATCCAGCAGAATTTGTTGCAAACGCAAAAAAACAACGCACAACGATGGCCTCATCCGGTGCGGGTAGCGTGCCACATTTGGCGATGGAGCAAGTCGCCGACGCGACCGGCGCCAATCTGGTCCATGTCCCTTACAAAGGTGCAGCACCCGCGATTACTGATGTGATGGCAGGTCATGTCGACGGATTTTTTGGAGACATTCCGGGATTGATTAATAACGTCAAAGCCGGCAAGCTCAAGCCCGTCGGACTCGCTGCCAAAGAGCGCCATCCACTCCTGCCGGATGTCAAAACCTTTGAAGAAATGGGTATCAAGGGGGTGGACTCTGACAACTGGTATGCGATTTTCACATCCAAAAACACACCTCCAGCAGATATCGAAAGAATTAACAAAGCGATCGCGCGCGTACTCGCTGACGATGCCGTCAAAACACGACTCTCGAACTCTGGCGCTCAACCCGCTGCGTCCACTCCCCAACAGTTGTCTGAACTCTTAGCCAAAGATACAGCAAAATGGGAAAGGATCATTCGAAGCAAAAATATTCAACCAGAGTAAATGACATCTCTAGAAACATTCATTTGATACCTGGGAAACAGCATGGCTCAAGAAAGTTGGAAAACCGCTTACCGCTCGTTTTATTACGAACATGCGCCTCATCCGGATGACCTTGAGCTAGCTGCTTCAAAAACGGCTCTGCTCGTCATTGATGTTCAAAATACTTATTTGACTGAATCGCAAGATCTCGCTGAACGCAGGCGCTGGGCACCTTTCATGGCGCGCATGCACGAAAAGGTCATACCAAATATTCAACGTCTGATTGATGCTTGTCGCAAAAAGGGGATGAATATACTATTTGCTCGCATCGCCTGTCAGACACCTGATGGGCGGGAACGCTCGCTCTCTCAACGCAAGCCAGGATTCAACAATCTGTTATTACCTAAAGATGAATGGGAAAGCCAGATCATTGACGTCCTAGCGCCCAACCCTGATGAAATCGTTGTGTTAAAAACGACCGATAGCGCGCTAACGGGGACCAATCTTCGGCTCATGCTTCATAACTTAGGCACCCAGCACGTCATTTGCGCAGGAATTTTCACCGACCAGTGCGTATCCAGCACGGTCCGCAGCCTGGCAGACGAAAGTTTTGACGTTGTGGTTGCCCACGACGCATGCGCCGCTGCAACGGAAGAACTGCACGACAATGAACTCAAAACAATCAACTGGATTTACTGTCAGGTTGCCAGTACCGAAGAAACATTAGGGTTTATTCGATAAATAGCGTCATCAAACTCTGCTAGCATTGATGAGGATTTTATTTAACATTTTGTTAAATATAGATACTTTTCGCTCGGAGCTTTCAGATGTCGACCCCCACTCAAAATAAAGGCTATACCGTCCTCCACGACTCACTCATGAACCGTAGCACTGCGTTTACAGAGGCGCAAAGAAAAGCGGCGGGTCTGGAGGGGCTTTTACCTCCTGGCGTCGATACCCTTGAGCTTCAAGTCGCCCGTGTGCATACCCAGCTTGACATGCTGGATACTGACTTGCAGCGCTATTTGTTTCTCATGGACTTGCAAAGTCGAAACCAGACCCTTTTTTATGCGGTGCTGATGTCCGATGCGGCGAAATTCATGCCACTAGTCTATACACCTACCGTTGGCGAGGCCTGTCAGAAATTCGATCACATTTTCCGCTCCACTCGCGGTCTCTATCTACCGATTAGCGCCAAGGGAAGACTGAAAGAACTCATGTCGAACTGGCCACAGAAAGACATCCGTTTTATCGTTGTCACAGATGGCGAACGAATTCTCGGCCTGGGTGATCTGGGTGTGGGCGGGATGGGTATCCCGATCGGCAAACTCGCACTCTACACCGCAGTCGCCGGCGTACCACCGGAACTCACCTTGCCAATCACACTGGATGTCGGCACGAATAATCAGACGCTTCTGGACGACCCACTCTACCTTGGCCTGCGCCAACCACGTGTGCGAGGCGATGAGTACCATGCGTTCATTGCTGAGTTTGTCGATGCCGTACAAACGCTTTATCCAAAATGCTGTTTACAGTGGGAAGACTTCGCGAATTTCAATGCCGTCTCAATTCTTGAAACCTACAAAGACAAGATTTGCACCTATAACGACGACATCCAGGGAACTGCAGGTGTCGCGCTTGCGGGACTTTACGCAGCCCTACGCATTACGGGTCAGAAACTGACTGATCAACGCTTCCTGTTTATGGGCGCAGGTTCCGCTGCGACCGGAATTGCCGAACTGATTAGTGAAGCTATGGTGATGGAAGGTCTCACCATCGAAGAGGCGCGCGCAAGAAACTGGCTGTTTGATATCAATGGACTGGTCGAGTCTACCCGGACTGACTTAGCGGATTTTCAAAAGCCTTTTGCGCACCAACACGCACCCTGTCAATCATTTGTGGATGCAATCAACGATATCAAACCAAATGGCATCGTGGGTGTCAGCACTGTACCTAAGCTCTTTAATCAGCCAGTCATCGAAGCGATGTCCAAGGTTAATGCGCAGCCAATTATCTTCCCCTACTCCAACCCAACTTCACGTTCGGAATGTACGGCCGAAGAAGCCTATAAATGGTCGAATGGCAAGGCGATTTTCGCGAGTGGCAGCCCTTTTGATCCCGTCACACTAGGTGCCAAAACCTTCGTTCCAGGCCAGGGCAATAACGTCTATATTTTCCCGGCAATGGGAATGGCTGTACTGGCCACTCAGGCCAAGCGTGTCACGCAGCAAATGTTCATCGTCGCCGCCAAGGCTGTCGCTGAGCAAGTCACGCAAGAGGATTTGAACACTGGCCTGATTTATCCTCCCCAGTCACAAATTCTGGATGCCTCGCTGCACACCGCAGCAAAAATCGCCACATATGTGTTTGATAACAACCTGGCTCGCGTCGAGCGTCCTAAAGATATCGAGGCGCACGTCCGGGCAATGGCCTACAAGCCTGTTTATGGTGACTGACCGTATTGCGAACGTCGTCCGGGCTGCGGCACTGCTTCACGCTAATGGCCAGACGACGCAACGCGTGATAGAAGCAACGACCCGTCTGGCGCGCGCCTACGGTTACGAAGCGGCCGTACTGCCGCAGTGGGATCTCATTCTTCTGCGTTTTCGTGCTCTCGGCGCAGACGAGCATACGCCTTGGCGAGACGAAGCCGTTCATGTCCGTCCCACCGGCGTGGATATGAACAAGGTGGCGAAAACCACGCACTTGATCGATCGGCTCTCTGACCTGCCCTTGCCACTCAGCGAAGAAGAAGTCTTACGCTCCGAACAAGAACTCAGGGCAATCGCGGCGCTCAAACCCAGCAGCAATATGCGGTTTATATTGATGGCAGGTCTGGGCGCCTCGGCGCTCGGATTGATATTTGGTGTCACCAGCCACCTTACGCTCGCATTGATTTTTTTTGCCGCAGCGCTCGGTGCGATCGTTCGACGCGCCTTGGCTGGCGAAAATCTATTCGTCCAACCCCTTGTCGCCGCAACAGTCGCGGGACTTGTGGGTGGCGCTTCCCAGCACCTATTTGCTGACGCGCAGCTTCAGTTTGTGGACATCACACCCTGCATGATCCTTGTGCCCGGTGCGCATATCCTGAACGCCTCACTCGATCTGGCGAGAGGTCGCTTGAGCTTGGGACTCGCGCGCCTGACCTATTGCATGATGATCTTATTAGCGATCTGTGCGGGCCTATTAGTGGGCCTCACCATGACCAACGGCTCTCTGACTGACGGAATGCTTTCCGATCAAGTGCCACTCTGGCTTGATATCGTGTCTGCGGGCGTCGCAGTCGCTGCTTTTGGAGCGTTCTTCTCTCTACCCTGGCGCGTCCTGATCGCACCGATCTTGGTAGGCATGATTTGTCATGCTAGCCGCTGGCTCATCCTGGAAAATGGTGGTGGTGTCGTTCTTGGCGCCTTTGTGGCCTGCCTGATCGCAGGGATCATCACAGCGATCTTGGCACGATACTTAAAGCTACCATTTGCCGCACTCGCCTTTAGTGCTGTGGTCTCGATGATGCCTGGGATTTTTGTCTTCAAACTAGCCAGTGGTCTGATCGATGTGTATTTAGCGGGCAGCTCAGCCACACTCCCAATGCTCACAAACGTGGTGTCAAACGGCACAGCCACCTTTCTGATCGTCATGGCGATGACTTTTGGTCTGATTGTGCCGAAAATGCTGATTGATGGCTGGCTTGGAGCACGGGAACGGAATGCCTCCCTCCAGGCTCATCGACTTTAAAACTGGGCTTATTTGCATATAAAGAAGAAACATTTGCCTTTATATCCACTAGTAGTAGACAATCAAAAGTAACAATTCTTTTCAGCACCTCGTTTAAGCACATTGTTTAAGCACCTTTTGATTGCTCGACTCTTCGCATGCACACACACACCCCAAATGGCCTCGATTTACTAGAAGCACGACTCAGGCAAGATCTTTCCTGGCTAGAACTTCCTGCTAAGCCCTGGATGATCAAAAAGTCCCATGAGGGCCAGTCCGTCATCGAGGTCGCGATCATCGGTGCCGGTATGGCTGGGCTCACAGCAGGTACAGCGCTCAGCCTTCTGGGACTCCATCCAGTCTTGTTTGATCGTGCGCCAGAGGGCTACGAGGGTCCCTGGGTCACGACGGCCCGGATGGAAACACTCCGATCCCCAAAGCAACTCACCGGACCTGCCCTAGGGCTGCCCGCCCTCACCTTTCGTGCGTGGTTCGAAGCGCAATTTGGTGAGCAAGCCTGGACAGAGCTCGACAAAATCCCACGCACGCAATGGATGGAGTATTTACGCTGGTATCGCAAGGTCACTCACCTCGAGATCAGAAATGAACATCAGGTCCTTGAAGTTCTCCCCAGAGCGGATCAACTTGTCGAGCTTCAGGTACAAACCCCAAAAGGCTTGGAAAAGATTTTTGCTCGACGTGTTGTCGTTGCCTCGGGCAGAGACGGTCTGGGTGGCCCCTCACTCCCTGATTTCGCGAGCAAGGTCCCCCAACAGCGCAGAGCACACTCCTCTGATGCGCTTGACTATCAATCACTTAAAGGAAAACGCGTAGGAGTCATTGGCGCGGGTGCCTCGGCCATGGATAGCGCCGCCACCGCTCTCGAATGTGGCGCAAAAAGTGTCGACATGCTGATCCGCCGCCCTGATTTACCTCGCATCAACAAAGGCAAGGGAGCGGGTAACCCAGGACTGACGCACGGGCATATTGATTTGCCGGACGAGTGGAAATGGCGAATTCGGCATTACATCAATGCTCAGCAAGTTCCACCACCTCGTGGCAGCACTCTGCGTGTGTCGAAGCATGCCAATGCGCGTTTTAACCTAGGTTGCCCCATTGATGAAATCACAATCAATACAGACGGCAGTTTGGCGATCCAGACACCCAAAGGAATATTCGAACTCGATTTTCTGATTTTTGCGACAGGATTCAAAATCGACTGGCTTGCTCGGCCTGAATATGCAGCGATTGCCAAACATCTTCGTACCTGGGGTGACCGCTACACACATGAAATAGGCCTGCAGGACAAAGAGCTACAAGACTCCCCTGATTTGGGAACAAGCTTTGAATTAAAAGAAAAAAATCCAGGTCAATGCCCGGGTCTAGAGCGTATTCACGTCTTTTGTTATCCCGCCGCACTGTCTCATGGCACGGTCTCAGGCGATATCCCGGCAATCAGCGATGGCGCAAAAAGACTTGCTCAAGGCATCGTGAGCTTGTTTTATCGAGAAGACATCGCCGATCATTTTGAAAATATTAAAAACTTTTCTGAACCTGAAATTATTGGCGACGAATGGTCTGTCGCCCCTCCTCCACAGGCTTTGGAAAAAATCTAATACTTGCCTACACACATTTATTGATCAGGAAGAGACATGTCAAATCATGAAACAGTGAAGCAACAACCGGATACACTCGACAGACTGCTCGAACTTATCCCCGGCTCGCCCACATACGAGATCAGACATCAGCGCACCAAAGTGGTCGATGCGACGCAGGGGAGCGAGGACTTGCTCCTTGGCGCCCCAGTCGAAGGACTTTCAGTCATTGACCGCCTGTATGTCGCCTTGCTCGCATGCGCACTGACGCCGTCCGAAACTCTGAAAAACGAGTACGTAAAAAGGCTTTCAGCTTTAGGGGCACCCGATCAAACAATCCAAACTGTGGCAAATGCTCAATTCGAGCGTCTCAACGATCCTCGCCTCAAGCAAATACTGATCTTTACCGCGACACTGATTACAGACCCTGTCAAGGCGGACAAGCAAGCTCTGCTGGCCTTGAAAGCCTCAGGCCTCACCACCCCTCAAATCACGGCACTGGCGCAGCTCATTGCTTTTGTGTCCTATCAAGTCAGAGTCTATGCCGGACTCAACGCCCTTAAAGCCCTCAATCCATCAGGAGCGCAGTCATGAGCGAAGTCATTCGTATCAAAGGCTTTACCAATGAAACGTTGGATTGGAAAGCATGGCTCGATGTCGTCGATATCAACAAGGCAACCCCGGAACAAATTGCCATCCTTGAGGAAAGTCACCCTAAGGCTAAAGAATCCGACTATTACCTCTTTCTCGCGCATCAGCCTGAAATTTTGCGACAACGTTCAGCCGCATTCAACGCCATCATGTACGCGCCGGGTGGCATGCCCCGCGCCGAGCGTGAGCTCTCGACCGCCGTGGTGTCACGCATCAACGGTTGCGTCTATTGCGCCTCCGTGCATGCCCAGCGTTTTGAGCAACTTGCCAAGAGAAACGACAGCATCAAGCAGGTTTTTACGGATCCGTACACCGCAGGTACGACTGACAGGGAAAAAGCGATTGTTCAATTCAGTATTGAGTTAACTGAACACCCGGACGCCATTTCAGCCAAACATATCCAAGCGCTCAAAGATGTCGGTCTGACTGAACCAGAAATTCTTGATCTGATTCACTCTGTCGCGATTTTCGCCTGGGCCAATCGCTTGATGCTCAATCTTGGCGAACCCGTATTTCCATCCGCTTGACTGCCTCAACCTGGAGAAGCACATGCACTCGATCATTAAAACCCTTTCCTCTGTCGCGATGCTCACTGCCTTGATCGCACCTGCCTGTGCGCAGTCCTGGCCAGAAGCTGGCAAACCTGTACATATTGTTGTCCCCGCACCCGGTGGTGGAGGCACTGGCGACACGATCGCACGTATGCTAGCCGAACAATTAGCGACTCGGCTCAAAACAAGCTTTGTCATCGAAAACAAACCTGGGGCCAACGGTAATATTGGCGCATCCTTCGCCGCGAAAAGCGCGCCTGATGGCTATCGTTTTCTATTTTCCTGGGCGGGTACTTTGGCTGTCAGTCCAAAGCTTTACACCACACCCGGCTTTGACTCGCAGAAGGACTTCGCACCGATTGTGCTGATCTGCGACGTCCCCAATATTCTTGTCGTCAACAATGGGCAACCCGTCAAAACACTCAAGGAGTTCGTTGAGTATGCCAAAAATAATCCCGGCAAACTCAACTTTGGCTCAACCGGAATCGGAAGTTCGATGCATCTGGCCGGCGAATTATTCATGACCCAGACTGGCGCAAAAATGGTTCACGTGCCCTATAACGCACCAGGTACAGCAACCACCAACATGATTGCCAATGATATTCAGCTCATGTTCCAGCTCGTACCCGGCATCGCCAGTCAGGTGAAAGCTGAAAAAGTTAAAGCCTTGGCGATCTTATCGGACACACGCTCGCCAGCTCTGCCCGATGTGCCCACGACTGCTGAGCTTGGGTTTCCAAAGCTACAGTCATCTACCTGGTTCGCGATGCTGGCACCAAAGGGTACCCCAGCGCCCATTGTCGATAAGATGAATGCTGAAATTAATGAAGTTCTGAAGGATCCTGAGTTTCAAAAGAAACTCGCCTCTATTGGTGCGACACCCCTGGGTGGCACATCGCAAAAGCTATCCGCCCACCTGAACGCCGAGCTTGAAAAATGGGGCGCCGTGATTCAGGCAGCGGGAATCAAGGCGCAGTAATTTTTGCATCTCAAACGAGCGATCATCTAGAATGTTGCTTTTATCAAAACAATAAATTTGGAGTCGCTCGTGACCCACCGTGCTACAAGCCTGCGTTTGCGTTCAATCATCTTGTCGCTTACCGCATCATTTTCAGTACTTAGTTCAATACCCGCACACGCCTACTTCCCCTTTATTACGGATGACACCGGCACCCAAGGCCAAGGCGGCAATCAGCTTGAACTCAACTACATCTTTATCAAAGAACGCGGCGTGGGTCTGGCGGAGGACGGCACCTATTACCCCGGTGAATTCGGAACGAGCAATTCTTTTCCAATGACCTACACACGAGGACTGACCGATGATCTCGACGTGTTTGTTGGCATCATCCGTCAAACCTCACCCACCAACGGCTGGATGAACTCTTCCATTGGTTTTAAATGGCGCTTTGCCGGAGATGCAGAAGAAGGCTGGAGCTTTGCCATCAAACCCGCTCTGCTTACTCCCGTGTCCCGCAGCATGGAAGCCTCCGGACTGGGTAACGGCAAAACCAATGGTACGGTCTCGCTGATCAGCTCATACCTGCAACCTAAGTATGAAGTCCATGTCAATGCGCGCTACACGAGCAACCTCTCCTACAGCGGTGCGGAAGAGCAACAGGCACAACATCTCTGGGGAGTGTCCGTAGCGCCTGTCTGGGTGCTGAATCATCAATGGAAACTGGGTGTGGATGCGGGCCTGGAGACGAACCCGAATGCCACAAGCGCCCAAGTTGCCTATGCGCAGATCGGTGCCGTATACGCACCTGTTAAAAATCTGCAAATCGGCCTGGGCTTGATGGGTAATCGGGCCCTTGGCAGCCCAAGCCGCGAATACAACTGGTCCGTGATGTCGGGTGTAACCTGGCAGTTTTAAATTACTGAGCCAATGCACGCATCTCAGTGATCAGATCAGACTTGCCTTCAAAACCGATACCAGGCAGTGGTGGCAAATCAACATATCCGTTCTTTACCTTGACGCCATCCGGAAATCCACCATACGGCTGGAACAAATCTGGATAGCTCTCATTACCTCCAAGACCCAAGCCCGCCGCAATGGCGAGTGACATCTGATGACCTCCGTGCGGAATGCAGCGACTCGGAGACCATCCATACTCTTTTAGCATTTCCAAGGTGCGTAGATACTCAACCAACCCGTAGCTCAGTGCGCAATCAAACTGTAACCAGTCACGATCTTTACGCATGCCGCCATGACGAATCAAGTTACGCGCATCCTGCATCGAAAAAAGATTTTCTCCGGTCGCCATTGATCCCTGATAAACCTCGGACAGCTTGGCCTGCAATTCATAATCAAGCGGATCACCGGGCTCTTCGTACCAGAAAAGCGGGTATTGGGACAAGGCCTTGGCGTAACTGACCGCCGTAGCAAGATCAAAGCGTCCATTTGCATCTACGGCAAGCTGTTGACCCGGTTGAAGCATCTTCAGAACGTATTCAATACGCTGACAATCTTCGGCGAGCGATGCGCCTCCGATCTTCATTTTGACGACCGAATACCCCCGATCTAAATAACTCTGCATTTCCTTGCCAAGTTGATCGAGGCCTTTACCCGGATAATAGTAACCACCCGCGGCATATACAAACACGTGGGGCTGAGCAATTCCGTTTCCGTATTGCTCAGCTAAAAGCTGATAAAGAGGTTTCTCGGCAATTTTGGCAACGGCATCCCAGACCGCCATATCAATCGTACCCACGGCAACAGAACGCTCACCATGACCGCCAGGTTTTTCATTCGTCATCATCCGAGCCCAAATTTTATGGGGATCTAAATTAGTCCCATGATCGTTGATCAAGCTGGCGGGATCCGCTTCAAGCACGCGCGGCACAAAGCGCTCTCGAATGAGTCCGCCCTGCCCGTAACGACCATTTGAGTTGAATCCGTAACCCACGACAGGTCTGCCCTCACGGATGACATCGGTTACAACGGCAACCAAACTTAATGTCATTTTTGAGAAATCGATATATGCATTACGAATATCTGATTTGATCGGACGGGTGGACTCTAAGATGCTAACGATTTTCATGATGCAAAAAACTTTATAAATGAAGGGAAGAACCACCGCAGATTATCAATTCCTGTCCGGTCATGGCTGCAGCGGGTTTGGTTAATAAAAAGCCGACGAGTGCGGCAATCTCACTAGGCTCAATCAGTCGCCCGATGGGTGGTAATCGTGGCTGACTACCCGCTCGATCAGGATCTGAAAGCATCGCCGTCGCTGTCGCCGCAGGAGAAACCACATTGACAGTCACCCCTGTTGGCGCAAGCTCGGCCGCCCAGCTGCGAGCCATCGCCACGAGAGCAGCTTTGGTCGCGGCATACTGCCCTCGACCGGGCATTCCTTGGGAAACCCGGCTCCCGATAAAAATCACCCTGCCCTCTCCCATACTCACCATATGAGGAATCAAGGCGTTTGTCATGACTGCAGCACATTGGTCATGAATGGACCACATCAGACTGCCTGCTGACAAATCAAGCTCTCCAAGCCGACCCACGCGCATGATGCCAGCGGCATGGATAAATCCATAGCTTTTGACATCGACCAGTGCACGCTGGACAGCTTCAACATTCATGAGGTCAATTTGAGTGTGCTGATAAGAAGGATGCTCAATACTGGATTGGGCTTTATCCCAACCGAGCACAGACCATCCCCCTGCTAACAAATGCTCAGAAATAGCTCGCCCTATACCTGAGCTACTTCCTGATACAAGTACAACCTGACCTTGCTCACTCGACACGAATATTTCCTTCAGTGACAATTTTTTGTGATCGAGCCATATCTTCTGTTTGAAACTTGATGAAATCCTCGATCGAACCATCAGTGACCAATAAACCCTGTTTAATCAAATTCTCACGGATATTGGAAGAAAGTGCTTTATTGACTTCAGCATTTAAACGTTCCTGAATGGCTCTGGGCGTTTTAATAGGCGCCCACAATCCATACCAGCTATAAGCTTCGAACCCGGGAATCGATTCAGCTACAGTGGGCACATCGGGAAGATTCGGTGTACGGCTCGCCGATGTCACCGCAATGACTCGAACCATACCGCTGTTGTGGAATTGCAAGGAACCCAAAATCGGATCAATAAAGCCATCGATACGGCCCCCGACTAAATCGTTGAGTGCGGGCGCTGTTCCTTTGTAAGGAACAATATTGACATCAAAGCCTCCTGCTTTTTTTAACTGCTCAGTGGCTAAATGCCCTGCAGAGCCGATCGATCCCACCGCAAAATTCACTTTATCTGATTTTGATTTTGCGTAAGCAGCCAAAGATTTAATGTCTTTAACAGGCAAATCTTTGTTGATCGCCACGGACAGCGGTGCTTTTGCAACTAAAGCGACAGGGGCAAAATCATTGACGACCGAATATGGCACTTTAGGCATCGTCATCGGTGCAGTCGTGAATGTCGATGCATTGAATAACAACGTGTAACCATCTGCAGGTGCCTTCGCAACGGCATCGGCACCAATGGTTCCATTTCCACCCGGCCTATTTTCGACAACAAACTGTTGCCCAGTTTGTTCACTGAGTTTATTAGCCAGTGTTCTACCGACAGAGTCCAAAGTTCCTCCAGGAGGAAATGGAATAATGACGCGCACAGCTTTGGTTGGATAAGATTGCGCCGACGCGGTGATTGAAGTCATCGCTATAAGAGCCGTTAAACCATTAAAAATAATATTACGCACTTTCATCATCAGTCTCCAATTTCAATCTTGTTAAGCAAATTATTTAAAACTTAGCGCTTTAACAAACCCGCCTGCGAAACAGCTGCGCGCAAAACACTCATCTCTTGAGCGCTTGGCAATTCTGTCGGTGGTCGTACCGTATGACTATCCAGGACACCAGCAAGATACATGCCGCCTTTCATGCGGGCATGCGCCTCTCCAGTTGGCTCACCTCCACCATAGACTGCATCTTTAAGAGGTGTGATGACAGCTTGAATGGCGATTGCTTTATTGAGATCACCTGCCTTGACTGCGTTCCAGAGATCGATAATGAGCTGCGGAATAAATGTTGCAAATCCTACTAGTGCGCCATCGACTCCCTGCACCATTGACGCAAGCAAGTATTCGTCATGACACGTCAAGATGGCTTTGCTCGCATCTGCCTCACGAATGGCCTGAATATCACGGGCATATTTATTCATATCCCTTTGTCCGACTTTAAAAGCCTGCAAATAGGGTAACTGAGCTAATTCAGCCAATAATTGTGACGAATACGATGCACGCGTCCATGCTGGGTAAACATGGCACACCAAGTCAAGATCAGGTGTCGCTTTATGGATGGCGTCAAAATACTGCAGCGCATGATCTCTCGTGAATCCAAAACGCAACCAATGATGCGGAGGCATGACGTCAAGAGCGACAGCTCCCGCGGCGCGGGCAGCCTTTGCATGTGACGCTGCATCTGCAAGACCTTCGCAGACAATTGACGAAATAACAGGAGTTTTTCCTTTCAGCTCGTCTGCGACGATGCGGGTGACTTCGACGCGTTCCTCTGGCGTGAGCGAAAAAACCTCTCCCGTATGACCGTTGGTCATGACTGCGACTACACCATCATGGCTCGCGAGCCAGGAAGCCAGCTTTCTTAATGCTGGCTCATCAATTCTAAAATCCGGTGTAAATGGACAGGAAATTGCAGGAATGATTCCTTTGTAATTCTTGATTTGTGGCATAGTCGTTATACACTTTGAAAGATTGAGACCGTTCAATTCTGCTGCGTGTGGCGCATTCAATCCAATACTAAAAACGCATAAAACTATTCATTGTCCGAATTACTCTAGGCAAAGATCAATATGGGACCCGGCAACCGCCCGCTCGACCTGGACTGGCTAGAAGACTTTGCCGTGCTCTGCGAAACAGAGAATTTTTCGCGTGCTGCGGCTATTCGCTGCATTGCACAACCCGCACTGAGTCGACATATTCGATCCCTGGAAGAATGGGTGGGCGTGGAGCTGATAGACCGAGCAGCGCATCCGGTTCAACCTACCGCTGCTGGAGCAGCTTTCAAAACCCAGGTCGAAACCATCCTGGCAGCGCTTGAGGCGTCAAGAATTAAAGCGCGTGCTGCTCACGATGCCGAGTCTGCAAGTTTGCGCTTTGCTGTGACGCATTCCCTTTCTTTAACTTTTTTCCCGAGCTGGCTGGCATCTTTGGAAAATACTTATCGTTTCAGTGCGATCCAGACATTTTCTGATACTTTTCAAGCATGCGCCGAGATGATGAGCATGCGGAAAGTTCAGTTCATGCTTTCGTATGGGCATCCCGATATTCCCTCTCGTCTGGATCAAGAAAACTATCCTGTACTGACGTTAGGTCGCGATAGACTCGTACCGATTTCTGCGATCAAGCAAGACCAGACTCCCCAATACTCTCTGGACTCAACTTCAGTCATTCCTTTGCTTGAATACAATCAAAGTTCGGCGCTTGGGTTGATTGCCGGAACCAAACTCAAACCTTTGATCTACGATCAAAATCAATCAGGAAAACAGTTAAATATCTCGGTTGTATTTTCAGCTCACAACGCGATGTTACTGAAAGCCATGGCAATGAGTGGACGTGGGGTCGCATGGATACCTGCGTCCTTGATTCAACAGGAACTCGATAATAAAGAACTCGTTCTGGCTGGTGGGGTACAGTGGCAAATTCCCATTGACATCAAACTGTACAGACAAAAAGCCCAGATGAGTCAACCAGCAGAATCGGTATGGAAAATGCTGACTGAAGTCTCAGCGACTACGCCGCATCCTTGAGCCCCAATCGTTTCGCAAGTTTATGCAAATTGCTCGTATCAATCCCCAGACTGCGAGATACCTTGGCCCAATTACCTTGAAAACGCGCTAACTCGCGCTGTATGAGTTGGCGTTGAAACAACTCGGTAGCCTGACGCATCGATAGCGTTTCGTGAGAACTCAATTTCTGTTCCTGATCTGATATGTCAGACTCGAGTTTGCTAGACGCATGAACAATGACTCGATCTGAGTTTTCCAACAATAGCAACTCTGGTTCAAGAGTCAGAATATCGTTGCGATCCGCACCACGGCTGACTGCCCGCAAGGCGGCTCGACTGATCACGTGCTCTAACTCCCTGACGTTACCAGGCCAGTCGTAACGACATAATGCAATCTCCGAACGCTCCGATAATCTGATACTACGCAATCCCAAACGGGAGCGATTAATCTCGAGAAAGCGTCCCGCAAGAATCAGCACATCCGTCCCGCGCTCACGCAAAGGAGGAATATGTACTGGGTATACCGAGAGTCGATGGTATAGATCGGCCCGGAAGCGTCCAGCTCTGACACTTTCCTGCAGCTGGCGATTGGTGGCCGATACAAAGCGAACATTGACCTTGCGGGGGGTATCTTCGCCCAACCGCTGAATCTCTCCGTTTTGAAGCGTACGTAACAGTTTTGCCTGAATGGAGAGCGGCAACTCACCAACCTCGTCCAGAAACAATGTCCCCCCTTCTGCAGCCTCAATGCGTCCAACACGGTCCGCCGTCGCGCCCGAAAATGTCCCTTTGATATGTCCGAACAATTCGCTTTCAGCCAACGACTCAGGCAAGGCGGCACAATTGACCTGAACCAGAGGTCCCCGATGTCTGAGAGACTGACGATGCACCCGCTGCGCGAACAGGTCTTTACCCACGCCTGTTTCACCGAGTAACAAAATGGGCAGGTCTGACTCAGCGGCGACGTCAAGCTCACGCAACACAGCTTGAATCACAGCACTTTGCCCCAGGATTTCATCTGGAACACTCACCGTCGAACGATCGATCGAATCGCTTCCTCTGAAAAGACGCAGACTTCGATTTTCCTCTTCGAGGCGAGACACGCGTACGGCGGCCTCGACCACCAAAGCAAAAGCACTTAACCGTTCAATATCTGTTGCCTTGAAGGACTTTCCTTCAAACGCATCAAGTGTCAATGCGCCCCACAGGTGGCCTTCGAGATGAAGACTCATCCCCAGGCAGTCGTGCACTGGCAAAGGCTCGCCGACGCGATCATCGAGCAAGCCATCATAAGGATCAGGCAAAGGATTACCAGGGAGGAAACGAACAGGGGTGCGTGTCGATAAAATGCTCACTAGCCTGGGATGCTGTGCGATCACAAACCGCCGACCGATCGCCTCGCGCGTCAGTCCCTCAAATGCAACCGGTGCAAGAGTGTCTCCTTCTAGTCTTAACAATCCGACAGCGTGACAATTAAATTGATCGCGAATCGAACGTACCATTCGCTGTGCGCGGACTGCGCGTGGCAAGTCTGCAATCATGTCTGCAATTAAAGACAGTTCAGCATTCATCGTGGTGATTGAGCTTTTGTAAGAATAAAGCGAGAGACCGCATGAATAAGGTTATATTAACCCTAAAAATGGTACTTTTAACCAAATATTAAAAGGTATTTTTAACCAATTAAAAATTAAATCGAATTAATTCAATAAGTTACAAACTGGCATGGCATTTGCTTTGAGTGATATACACACTCATAAAAGGAAATGACATGACTGATCTACTCGACCGCTCCATCGGCTCAATCGCCTGCGACGTTCCTGGCGCCACACAAATCTTTCATGAATACAAACTCGATTTTTGCTGCGGTGGTCATCGCAGTCTGCGCGAAACTCTCGAACGACGCAAAATAAACAACCCTCAACCGATCTTCGATCGGCTCGCCAAACTCATGGCGACCCAAACTGAAACCACACACTCTCCCTGGCATGAGAAGAGCAACGACGCCTTAATCGATCACATTCTGGTGAGGTACCACCAGCAACACAGGGAGGGTTTGCCCGAACTCATTCGACTTGCGCGTCGAGTCGAACAAGTGCACGGAGAGCGCGCCGATTGTCCGAAAGGTCTCGCCGATCATCTCTCAGATATGCAGCAAGAGCTTGAAAGTCATATGATGAAAGAAGAACAGATCTTATTTCCAATGCTGCGTCGAGCCAGCGCCGCGCAAGTGTCCGCACCGATCTCAATGATGCGCTTTGAGCATGATCAACATGGTGAGGCGCTCGCGCATCTCGAACAATTGACCAACGACATCATCGCGCCAGCTGATGCCTGCAATACTTGGCGCGCGCTATACGCAGGTTTACGTCAACTCAGGGAGGATCTGATGCAACACATTCATCTTGAAAACAATATTCTTTTCATGGCTGATCGATCAGCGGCTCCGACACAGGCCCACATAGCGTGACTGATTTTTTTTCCCTTCACAGTGCAGGCTTCGATTCACCCATCGAACTACTCGAAGCCTGCCATGAAAAAATCAGACGATTCGCGACACTGACCCAGCGAATCGCGCATCACATCGAGAAAAAGGGAATCGATAGGAAAGCACAAGAAGCCGCCGAGTCTGTACTCAGATATTTCACGATCGCAGCTCCGCTTCATCACCAGGACGAAGAAGATGATCTTTTTCCAGCGCTCATGCATTTATCTCCAGCAACGCTTGGTGAAGAGTCATATAAAAATTTGAACATCACTATTCAAGAGCTTGAAACAGAGCACGTCGCACTCGGCGTGCTGTGGAGCGAAATTGAAAATTGGCTCAGAGACATTGTTGAAAACAAACCGGGTACAACGCCAATGTGTCTGGATGAGTTTGCTACAAAATACATGCATCATGCAGATCGGGAAGAAAAGTCCATCTATCCCCACGCCCAGTTTCTTCCCCCAGAAACGCTTCGCACGATTGGCATGAACATGGCGTTACGCAGAGGCCACAGGACGCTTGACCTCAATCAAGCGATTTGAAAGAAGTCGAATGATTTTTCATTGAAACACAACATGTGGTGTTAGGATTCATCAAACAACACAACATAGAGTGTCAAATGAATCCTTCAATCACCACACAATTTCCCGTCAGCGTCAACGTTGAACAAGCGATGGAAGAGTATCTCGAGCAACGTGACTGGCGCGTCAATGCCAACGCCAACCAGGGATACAGCCTGGGCGGTCTGATTCTCAATGTAGCGGGCAAAGTCACGGCGAACTACTGGCTATCCCACATATACAGTCCCGAATCGGGTGATGCACACCGCAATGGAGATCTCCACATACACGATCTGGATATGCTTTCAGGGTACTGCGCAGGTTGGTCGCTGCGTCAACTCCTCAGGGAAGGCTTTAACGGTGTTCCCGGAAAAGTGGAGGCCTCACCCGCGAAACACATGTCTGCCGCGATCGGTCAGATCGTTAATTTTTTGGGAACCCTTCAAAACGAATGGGCTGGCGCGCAAGCCTTCAGTTCCTTTGACACCTATATGGCGCCGTTTATCCGCAAAGATGAAATGACGTATCAACAAGTCCGGCAATGCATGCAGGAACTGATCTACAACCTGAATGTCCCGAGTCGCTGGGGTACACAAACACCTTTCACCAACCTCACCTTTGACTGGACGTGTCCCGCAGATCTCAAAGAGCAAATCCCCTACGTCGGTGGTATTGAGATGCCATTTTCTTATGGTGATTTGCAAAAAGAAATGGATATGATCAACCGTGCCTACATTGATGTGATGATGGCTGGAGATGCGCTGGGTCGCGCCTTTACCTTTCCCATCCCCACCTACAACATCACGAAAGACTTTCCCTGGGAACACCCTAATACGTCGCCATTGTTTGAAATGACGGCCAAGTATGGTTTGCCATACTTTCAAAACTTTCTCAATTCAGATCTTGAACCACATATGGTGCGTTCAATGTGCTGCCGCCTTCAACTCGATCTGCGCGAACTGCTCAAGCGAGGCAATGGACTCTTTGGTTCAGCCGAGCAAACAGGTAGTGTGGGCGTTGTCACGATCAACTGCGCAAGACTGGGATATCTCTATGCAGGCAACGAAGGCGCGCTGATGGATCGCCTGGACGAACTCTTGAACTTGGGATGCGATGTTTTGGAGCGCAAAAGAACAACGATTCAAAAATACATCGACGAAGGACTGTACCCCTATACCAAGCGCTATCTGGGTACGCTGAGAAACCATTTCAGTACGCTCGGGGTCAACGGTATCAACGAGATGCTCAGAAACTTCAGTCACGACACTTTTGATATATCCTCGCCACAAGGCCATGAGTTTGCCCTACGCTTTCTTGATCATGTCAGAATGCGGATGACTGAATTTCAAGAAAAGACCGGACATCTTTACAACCTCGAGGCCACACCCGCAGAGGGAACAACCTATCGTTTCGCAAAAGAAGACAAGAAGCGTTGGCCAGATATTTTGCAAGCGGGTACCGATGATCAGCCCTACTACACCAACTCGAGTCAACTCCCCGTGGGCTATACAGATGATCCCTTTGAAGCACTGAGCCTGCAAGAAACGTTGCAATCGAAGTACACCGGCGGAACCGTGCTTCACCTCTATATGAGTGAGGCGATATCGGGTGCACAAGCCTGTAAGCAACTCGTCAGACGCGCCCTAAGCAACTTTAGAGTGCCTTACCTGACCATCACCCCCACATTTTCAATCTGTCCAAGACACGGATATCTATCCGGTCATCACGAGTTTTGTCCAAAATGCGATGCTGAAATCATCGCCCAGGAAAAACTTGGTCAAGCAGTATCACTCAAACAGTCTAACCCAAGCAACCAAACTCAAATCACCTAACCCGAGGAGCATTCAATCATGGCAAACAGCACAAGCCAATCAAACATCAACAACAGTCACTTACCGCCAGACCACCTAAGAACCCGCTGCGAAGTCTGGACACGCGTGATGGGCTATCACCGTCCGGTGAGCTCGTTCAATATCGGCAAAAAGGGTGAATTCAATGAGCGTCAGTTCTTTACTGAATCAAACAAAGCGTAAAAATGATGGACCTTCCGTTGGAGGGTTCACGCCCTTTTCAACTGTAGACTGGCCAGGAAAACTTGCAAGCACCGTCTTTATCTCAGGCTGTCCGTGGCGGTGTCACTACTGCCATAACCCTCACCTCCAAACACGTCAGAAAGCTGAAAGCTGGTCACAAATACTTTCTTTTTTAAAATCTCGTGCTGCTTTATTAGACGGCGTTGTATTGTCAGGCGGAGAGCCCCTGAGTGATCCATTTTTTGAGCAGATGACACTTGACATCCGACAACAAGGTTTTGGGCTTGCGCTTCACACGGCAGGCATGTATCCGGGACGTCTGAAAAAGATCCTTCCAGAACTTCAATGGGTCGCATTGGATATTAAAACGACTGAACGCCATTATGAAAAATTGACTGGACAGGCCAAAAGCTTCGAGCAAACAGCACAGTCTCTCGAGATATTACTGGACTGGGGCGGAAATTTTGAGTGCAGGACAACCTGGTCACCCGACTGGCTGTCTGAAAGCGAATTAATTGATTTAGCGCAAAGCTTGTCCCAGCAAGGTGTGAGGGAATATGCCTTACAGCGTTTCAGATCTCCAGGGACGCACACTAGCAATGTTTCACTCAGTCCTCTCGCACTCAGTCATTTAAAGGATCTGTTTGAAACCTTTTCTTATAGGTGAGAGAAATGGGGCATCAGATATCACTCAGTCAACTGCTGAAACACATACCACTTGTTGATGACATCAGCTGCAAAGAAAGAGAATATCTGGCGCAAGCCTCCAAAATTGTGCGACTGGCAAAGGGCGGTTATGTCATCAAGCGAGGCGATCGCGCAACAGGTCTTTACGTCGTCATGACTGGGAAAGTCAAAATCTCAATTCCTGGCGTCCATGAACACGACAAAGTGATTGAATTTTTTGGAACCGGCCAACACTTCGGCGAAGCGGTGATGTTTCTGGAGCATCCGTACCTGATCGATGCCCAGGCGCTCGAAGACACGTTGCTCGTGCATATCGAACGCGATGCACTCCTCAGTATCATGACCTCAAACCCACTATTTATGAAAAAGATAGTGAATGGTCTGGCCCTAAGATTCGAAACCCTCCTGCACGATATCGAGGTCGTGAATCTACCCTCCGCCGCCGCCAGAGTCGCGGATTATTTACTTCAAAACTCGACTCTGGGACATGAAATCGATCTGTCACTTCCTAAACGCACGATAGCATCCAAACTTGGATTACAACCCGAGACATTTTCCCGTGCGTTGCATCAGCTCATCGATGAGAAATGTATCATCGTAGATAAAACAAAAATCACCATCATTGACGGCGAAGCTCTGAAGCGCCATGCTCCCCAGCTTGATGTGACGTTTGAAACATTCAGTGCTGAATGCCAAAACCTCTCTCAACAGCATAAATCGCCGCCTGCACGCGATTGGATAGCCCCAGCTTCTTCAAAATACTCTGAATATGAATTTTGACGGTACTCTCGGCCAAGTTCAGTTCTCGGGCAATTTCCTTGTTACTCAAACCAGAAGCAAGCTGAGAAAGAATGTCACCCTCTCGCAGGGTGAGTTTGCTGATTTCGGTGGGGATCGGTTCATGGCCTCGACGCAAATTCGCGACGAGTTTAGCTGTCATTTCATTGGAAATAACTGAGTCACCTTGCATGGCGCGCCGAATCGCATCGAGAAAAAAGTCTGCATCAATGTTCTTGAGCAGATAGCCAACCGCCCCATTTTTCAACGCTGTCGTGAGATCCTCGCCCTCTTCTGAAACTGTCAACAGAATAATACGGCAAGCAGGGACCTCTTCTTGAATCAACTTGATCGCGTCCAGACCAGAAAGTCCAGGCATATGCAAATCGAGCAAGACCACATCAGGCTGCAATGCTTTCGCACGCTTGACGCCCTCAATGCCGTCAGACGCCTCGCCCACGACTTCGAAATCATGGTTTCGCTGTAACAATAACTTGATGCCGCTGCGAAAAAGAGCATGGTCATCGACAAGTAAAACTTTTATGGGAGAAGTCATCACGCTAACCGGTGGTACGATTTTCTTTAGGGAGACTCAGGGAAATGGATGTTCCCGATGCTGGCTCAGATACGACGGACAGAATGGCTTGTAGCCTCAAGGCTCGTTCACGCATAATCTTTAAACCCACGTGCTGTTCTTCATTTGCGTTCGAAGATTTTATGTCAAAGCCCTGTCCGTCATCAGAAACCGTCAAATTGAAGTCGTCATGATCATCCAGAATGATTTTGACTTGATGCGCATTCGCGTGTTTACGAATGTTTGAAAGTGCCTCTTGAACAATGAAAAGGATTTGTAGCTGCTGCTCTGGCGGCAAGGGAGGACCCTGATGCACCACCTGGACGGAAACGGCAATGCCAGTTTGTTTTTTAAAGCGCTCGGCTGATGCTCGTAACGCCTCGACGATATCGCCCTCATCGAGTTTGATTCGAAAATTCGTCAAGAGCTCGCGCACATCATCATAACTTTCGCGCACGCCAAGCTCAATCAACTGAATGACCTCCTTCACCTCATCATCTTTACCTCTCGCGATTGAATCCTCCAGCATCTGAACCTGTAGCTTCAGAAAATTCAATCCTTGAGCAATCGAGTCGTGCAATCCTTGAGCCATGAGGTTACGCTCCTCGGCGATCGCAAGCTCACGCGTTCGGGCGAGCAGTCGCTGGTTTTCGATCGCGACACCCAAATGCTGACCCAAAGTATTGAACAGACGCCTATCGTCTGCGGAAAAATCCCGAGGTTCCTGAAAGTGCAAGGTATAGCTACCTAACTGCTGTCCTGCATGAATAATCTGCGCAATGGCAATCGCCGTAAAACCTTCCTCGCGGCATCGCAAACTAAACTCCTGTGGCAATTTGCGAAAATCGTGCAAGACCATGACACCTTTTTCAGAAGCCTCTCCACATAAACAATCGCCTGCATGTAAACACTGTTCTTGTTTGACGAAATCAAGCGAAAGTCCCTGATGGACAGTCAAATGCAAGTTCTTTTGACGCGGATCCAAAATCCTGACAGTTCCACCATCAGCTGAGAAATATTCGATCAAACGCGCCAGAAATCCTTGGCACCGCTGCTCAAGATCCCCTGCCTGACTCAAGTAGGCGGAAAATTCGTACAAGGTCGAAATTTCGCGATTTTGCTGGGCCAGTTGCTGCGTTTTTTCCTCAACTCTCTGTTCCAGATCACGATACAAATGGCTGAGCTGAGAGGCCATATCATTGAATCCCCGCGCAAGCTCCCCAAGCTCGTCACCTCCCTCCACAGGCACTCTGTAAGCGAAGTTTCGAGTGGACATTTGAGCAATACCCAGACGAAGTGATTCGACAGGTCTGATGACCCATCCGTACAGTAAATAAACAATACCCACACAGCCCGCAATCATCAAAACAATCACGGCCATCTGAGAGCCACGCAACAATGCTGTATCCCTGGCATTTTGCGCTTCAATCAAGGAAACCAGCGTATCGGATTGCTTGACGAACTCTGGCAAATCCTCGAGATAAGATTGAATCGATGCGCGATCCTGCCCCAGACTTGATTCAACACGCATGAGTGCAGGTTGTAACTGTTCAATCCACATGTAGCGTACGCGCTCAAACTGCTCTTGAACAGCATCGGACTTTGGCAGGCGCATCGGTCGCTGCGGATCCCCCTCGCGCAGTGCGAGCAAGGTGTTATTAAAAAAACTTGCGCGTTCGACAATTTCTTTTTGGGAAACCGGCTGTTCGGTCATCAGCAAGCCCACGCGCAAAGACTGCATGCGTAGACTCCCCGTGTCGTTAATCGCCGCGGCAGCGCCTTCGAGTGCCCATGATAGCCAAAGCGTGACCATCACCATGGTCAGTCCAAATACAAGCGTGGTCAAGGCTACAGACACCAGCCTGACACCGAGCCGGTAATTACGGCCGATTGACATCCGGGCGCCAGCAGACCCAGGCTCCCGAATGGACTCCACTATATTCCGCAGGTTCGTTTGATTCGCGGTCGCGGTCATCGTTTGAACTTTTTGCAATAGACACCGTAGTTTAGTCTTTCTTATTCAAGGGAGGGATTCAAGGCGCATACCATTGGTAAAAAAGTGCCTGCGCGCTTGGAGTAAGCGAGCAACTCTCCTGCCTCAAGATCAAAGTACCAGCCATGCAAGGTCAAGCGCTTTTCCTCCAACGCCTGCTGTATCCAGGGAAAGCTCATCAGATTGTTCAGGGAATTCAGGATAGACGATTGTTCGCAGACTTTGCACTTGACCTCGAAAGGTGCCTCGCCAAACGCCGCTAAGGTCTCACGTTTAGCAGATTCGGCAATGTTGACCCACAATGAAATGAAATCAACTGGCTCTTTGATCCGAGTGTCGTCCATCAAAGCGCGGATACCACCACATCTAGCGTGACCCAGCACAATAATTCGTTCCACTTGGAGATTCTGGACTGCAAACTGAATTGCAGCACTGACGCCATGATGACTCCCCTCGCTCGCCTCGCATGGTGGTACTAAATTTGCAACATTTCTGGACACAAACAACTCACCGAGTTCTGCCCCCATCAAATGCGCGGGATCGACCCGTGAATCACAGCAACCAATCAAAAAAGTACGGGGGTGTTGAGCCTGAGTAAGCTCCTCGATGAGCTCGTGATCGTCACCGTAGTAGGTTTTTTGAAAACGTTCAAAACCATTGATGAATTTTTCCAAATCATGTTTTGGCATAGCAATTTCCAGGATCTAGCCACCCGTTTGCGACATGAACCGCACAATTTTTTCGGGTGTTTCATTAAAGTGATGACGCTCTGGCTTGAGCTCAATTGCCTCACGCAATACGTGCTCGATGTCGGCATCTGTCGCACCGCCGCGCAGATAGGGTCTAAGCTCGACCTTTTCATCTTCACCCAGACAAAGATAAATCGTGCCATCCACTGACATCCGCAGACGATTGCATGTTTCACAAAAATGCTGACTCATCGGCGTAATCAGTCCGATTTGACCTTTTCCATCCCTTGTCCGCCAATAACGCGCCGGCCCTCCTCCCATCACCTTGATTTCAGGAATCAAATCCAGACGTTGACGCAACGACTCAACGATCGGACCAAGCGGGGTAAAGCCGCTCTTCAAACCCGTACTGCCTACGGGCATGGTTTCAATGAGCCTGAGAATCAGTCCGCGGTTGATACAAAACTCGGCCATTGCCTGCACTTCCGATAAATTAATACCAGGCATCACCACCATATTCAGTTTGATCGGTGCAAAACCAATAGCTTGCGCAATATCCAGACCGGACATCACCGCACTCATCGAATCTCGCCCGGTAATCTGGATCATGCAATCTCTCGATAAGGTATCCATGCTGATATTGAGGCGCCTGACACCTGCTTCGTATAAAGCCTCGGCATGTTTGACCAATTGTGTTCCATTGGTGGAGAGCGACAGGTCGGACAAGCCCGGCAGTTGACTCAAACGTCCCGCCAGTCTCGGCAGGTGACGACGCAACAGGGGCTCTCCTCCCGTTAAACGAACCCGGGTCGTCCCCATGCGCACAAAAATACCCACCACACGTTCAATTTCATCAAAAGTGAGCCAGTCTCCCGGCTCTTCAAACCCTTTGAAACTTTTAGGCATGCAATAGCTGCAACGCAAATCACAACGATCTGTCACGCTTAAGCGCAAATAGTCGATTTTTCGACCAAACCGGTCAACAAGTGGAGCGAGATGATTATCCATACACATATTCTCGCCCTCAGTGCTGAATTTAGCCATGCGTCATTCGGCTAAAAGGGCCTAGTCCTAAAGTAGGGGGGAACTAGGTCCATTGCTTCGCCCGTCTCCCGCCAACGGAGAATGGGCAAAGCATCACCAGTCTCGTAGTCTGTTCACTATCAAACACGAACGACTCAGGAGACCACTACCGTGGAACCAAACCAAAGAAAATCCGTCATGGTTCTGACCTCCAGTACCCTGGCTTTCACAATCTGCTTTGCAGTCTGGATGATGTTTGCCGTGATCGGCATCCCTATCAAAAAACAACTGGATCTCAGCGAAACTCAGTTTGGCCTGCTTGCCGCGATGCCTGTTCTTACAGGATCACTGGTACGGGTACCTTTGGGATTATGGACCGACCGCTTCGGTGGCAGGATCGTTTTCTTTTTGCTGATGCTCAGCACTGTCCTACCGATCTGGTTGATGTCGTACGCGACACAGTACTGGCATTTTTTGGTCATCGGGATGTTCGTCGGGCTGGCAGGAGGCTCATTTTCTGTGGGTACGCCTTATGTCGCACGCTGGTTTCCTAAAAACCGACAAGGTCTGGCCATGGGTATTTTTGGAGCAGGCAACTCAGGATCGGCACTGACTAAATTTGTAGCCCCGGGACTCATCGTGATGGCGGGTGGTTCATGGACAATCGTTCCGCAGGTTTATTCCATCGCCATGCTTGTCACCGCGATTCTTTTCTGGATATTTTCGGCGACCAATCCCTCGCACAATGCTTCGAATTCGGTCAGTCTGAAAGAGCAAGTCAAGATGCTCAAAGATCCGAGGGTGTGGCGCTACTGTCAGTACTACTCGGTTGTGTTTGGAGGCTATGTCGCACTCGCGCTCTGGATGACACGTTATTACGTTGGCGAATATGGTTTTAGCATTCAGACTGCGGCACTTTTGGCAGCCTGCTTTTCATTGCCGGGCGGAGTGTTACGTGCTCTCGGAGGCTGGATTTCAGATAAATACGGCGCTTATCAAACAACCTGGTGGGTGATGTGGGTGTGCTGGGTCGCGTTCTTTCTCCTGAGCTACCCACAGACTGACTTTACTGTCCTGACCGTTGAAGGACCTCGCACGTTCCGTATTGCGCTTTCCCCAACCATTTTCACCATTTTGCTCTTCGTGGTGGGCATTGCCACAGCCATCGGAAAGGCCTCGGTCTTCAAGTTCATCTCCGATGACTTTAGCGGCAATATCGGCGCTGTATCCGGCATTGTGGGCTTGGCAGGAGGTTTAGGAGGCTTCGTGCTACCCATCATGTTTGGCGCGCTCGTCGACATTACTGGCGTCAGAACCTCTGCTTTCATGCTTTTGTACGGAACAGTCTGTATCTCTCTGATCTGGATGCATTTCAGTTTCAGAAAGGAAACAGTCGCCAAAGGTCAAGCAGCGCTTGCCTTGCAACATTGATCGATCACCCGGAGCACACATCATGTCGACACCTTATGTACTTAAGCGCTGGGAACCTGAACAACCAGACTTTTGGCGCTCAGAAGGCAGCAGGATTGCAAATAGAAATCTGCTGATCTCCATCCCGGCGCTGATGCTTGCCTTCAGCGTCTGGATGCTCTGGTCCGTTGTTGTGGTCAATCTGAATAAAGCCGGTTTTAGCTTTACCAAAAACCAAATGTTCTGGTTGACTGCGTTGCCCGCCTTGTCCGGAGCTACCTTACGCATCTTTTATTCATTTCTCGTCCCGATTTTCGGCGGTCGCAGATGGACTGCCATTTCGACTGCGAGTTTGCTGATTCCAGCCTTTGGCATGGGCTTTGCCCTCAGGGATACCAGCACAAGCTACCCGACATTACTGATGCTCGCTCTGCTTTGCGGTTTTGGCGGAGGAAACTTTAGCTCCTCGATGTCGAACATCAGCTTTTTCTTTCCCAAGGCCAGAAAAGGTCTGGCAACCGGTCTGAATGCGGGCGTCGGCAATCTTGGTGTGTCCGTTGTCCAATTTGTTACGCCCTTGGTCATCTCCGTGGGCATGTTCGGCGCCTTGGGCGGGGACGGTCACTCGTCCACGACAGCTGCAGGCGGTACACAAACGATCTGGCTACAAAATGCAGGCTTTATCTGGGTCCCATTTATCCTGATCGCATCCATTGCCGCGTGGTTCGGCATGAACGATATCGCCGATGCGAAGGCATCATTCGCGGATCAGGCTGTCATTTTTCGACGCAAGCATAACTGGCTGATGTGCTGGCTGTACCTTGGAACATTCGGCTCTTTTATTGGGTTTTCGGCAGGGCTGGCCTTGCTCACCCAGTCGCAGTTTCCGAATGTCAACCCAACTCAGTATGCATTTTTAGGGCCGCTCGTCGGTGCCGCAGTCCGTCCAATTGGCGGCTGGATTTCAGACAAACTTGGCGGGGCATGCGTCACATTCTGGACGTTCCTCTTGATGATCCTCTCTGTGATGGGTGTGATGTACTTCCTTCCCAGCAATGGAAACACAGGAAATTTTTACGGCTTTTTGACGATGTTCATCATCCTGTTCGCACTGACAGGAATCGGCAACGGCTCAACGTTCAGAATGATTCCCGTGATTTTTCTGCAAGAACGCCAGCATGCCGCCGAAAAAGACGAAGCCTCGCAGCGACGCGCCACCCTCGACGGTGCAAAAGAAGCCGCTGCCGTCCTGGGCTTTTCAGGTGCTGTAGGTGCATACGGAGGCTTTTTTATCCCTAAGAGCTTTGGAACCTCCATTGACATGACGGGAACTCCTCACGCGGCTCTCGCAGTCTTTATCGCGTTTTATCTGAGCTGTCTTTTCGTCACGTGGTGGTGGTACTCCCGTCGTCACGCACCGATGCCATGCTGACCAGTACACACAAACTAATCACAAAGGACTAGTCCCCTCCCCACAATGAACTGATTGATCAGTTCGTTTGGAGAATTGGCGACGACACCCTACACCCGTAGGATGTCGTCAGGACTCTGGCCTTTCGAGGCAAGCAGAATTGGAGAAAGAGTAATGAGTCATTTTCTAGATCGGTTAACCCACTTTTCACTTCCCACAGAAAAATTTTCTGGTGAACACGGTCGCACGACCAATGAGGATCGCACCTGGGAAGATGCCTACCGAAACCGCTGGGCGCATGACAAGATCGTACGTAGCACGCACGGCGTGAACTGTACGGGCTCCTGCTCATGGAAAATCTATGTCAAAGGCGGCATTGTCACTTGGGAGACCCAGCAGACGGACTATCCCCGGACGCGCTGGGATATGCCTAACCACGAACCCAGAGGTTGCGCACGCGGCGCCTCCTACTCCTGGTACCTCTATAGCGCGAACCGTGTCAAACACCCCATGGTCCGGGGACGCCTCTTGGAACGCTGGCGCTCGGCGCTTAAGGTCGCCAAGACACCTGTCGATGCCTGGGCGCTGATTGCCGACGACCAAGAGGCGCGACGCGACTATCAGCAACTGCGCGGCATGGGCGGCTTTGTCAGAAGCACTTGGGACGAAGTCAATCAACTCATCGCCAGTGCCAACGTATACACCATTAAAAAATACGGACCTGACAGGATTATTGGTTTTTCACCCATTCCCGCCATGTCCATGATCAGCTATGCAGCAGGTAGCCGTTACCTGTCACTCATTGGCGGCGTCTGCATGAGTTTTTACGACTGGTATTGCGATCTCCCGCCGTCCAGCCCCCAAGTTTGGGGCGAACAAACAGACGTGCCCGAGTCCGCGGACTGGTACAACAGCAACTACATCATCGCCTGGGGCTCAAACGTTCCCCAGACTCGCACACCCGATGCGCACTTTTTTACTGAAGTTCGCTACAAGGGCACTAAAACTGTTGCCGTCACACCTGACTATTCAGAAGTCGCCAAGCTTGCCGACCTTTGGCTGCATCCCAAGCAGGGAACTGATGCCGCTCTGGCGATGGCCATGGGGCATGTCGTTCTGAAAGAGTTTTACTTCCCTGGCAACGGAAAAACGCGTAGTCCTTATTTTGACAACTACGCAAGACGCTATACGGACTTGCCACTGCTGGTCTTGCTGAAAGAAAAGACACTAGAGGATGGTTCAGTCACTCTGGTGCCTGATCGCTATATGCGTGCAAGCGACCTTCAAAATGGTCTTGAGCAAGACAACAATCCAGATTGGAAAACACTCGCCTTCGATACGCAGGGGAACGTCGTTTTACCAAACGGTTCGATCGGCTTTCGCTGGGGTGCGGAGGGGCGCAAGGATGAAGGTAAATGGAACCTGGAGTCAAAAGACGCACGAACAGGCCAGGACCTGACACTCAAGCTCTCTGTCCTTGAGGAGGAAGCCCAAGCACACGATGTCGTTCAGGTCAGCTTTCCGTACTTTGGAGGCAATGCGACACCTCACTTTTCCCACAACAAAACCACCAATGAAATCAATCACGCAAAAGTACCAGCCACCAAACTCACATTAGCCAATGGACAAGAAGCGCTGGTCGCAACCGTTTTTGATCTGCAGGTCGCGCAATACGGCATCGACCGTGGTCTGGGCAGTGGCGCGAAGAGCTTTGACGATCAGGCCGCATACACACCAGCCTGGCAAGAAAGCATCACGGGCGTCCCACGTCAGCAAGTCATCACCGTCGCCCGAGAATTTGCGGACAATGCGCACAAAACCGAGGGTCGATCCATGGTGATCATTGGCGCCGCGATGAACCACTGGTATCACTCGGACATGAACTATCGCGGTGTCATCAACCTGCTCATGATGTGTGGCTGTATTGGTAAGAGCGGAGGTGGTTGGGCACACTATGTCGGTCAGGAAAAACTGCGGCCACAGACCGGCTGGACCGCCTTGGCCTTTGCGCTTGACTGGATTCGTCCGCCTCGCCAGATGAACAGCACGAGCTTTTTCTATGCTCACACGGATCAGTGGCGATACGAAAAACTGACGATGGAAGAAATCGTGTCCCCCCTGGCCGATAAAAAAATCTATGGCGGGAGCATGATCGACTACAACATTCGCGCCGAGAGAATGGGCTGGCTACCTAGTGCCCCCCAGCTCAAAACGAACCCTCTGGAAGTTGTGAAGAAAGCACAGGCCGTCGGAGTCGATCCTAAAGACTTTGTCGTCAAAGGTCTCAAAGACGGTTCACTCGAACTCAGCTGCGAAGATCCTGATGCCGTCGAGAACTGGCCACGCAACATGTTTGTCTGGCGCTCCAATATTCTGGGTTCCAGCGGTAAGGGACACGAGTACTTTTGCAAGCATTTACTCGGAACTGAGAGTGGCGTTCAGGGCAAGGATCTGGGTGTCGATGACGCGAAACCGACTGAAGTCAAATGGCACAAGGAAGCACCCGAAGGGAAACTGGACCTCCTGGTCACGCTGGACTTCAGAATGTCGACCACTTGTCTGTACTCAGACATTGTTCTACCCACAGCGAGCTGGTATGAAAAAAATGATCTCAACACCAGCGACATGCATCCCTTTATCCACCCTCTGTCAGCTGCGGTAGATCCTGTTTTTCAGTCGCGGTCTGACTGGGAGATCTACAAAGGATTTGCCAAAGCCTTTAGCGAAGTGTGTGTCGGACATCTCGGTGTCGAAAAAGAAATCGTCTTGACACCTCTCATGCACGACACTCCCGCCGAACTCGCTCAACCTTTCGAAGTGAAAGAATGGAAAAAAGGCGAGTGCGAGCTGATCCCCGGTAAAACAGCCCCTCAGATCGCGGTGGTCGAACGGGACTACCCCAATCTCTTTAAACGTTTCACGGCCCTTGGTCCACTGATGAATAAAGTGGGTAACGGCGGCAAGGGAATCGGCTGGAAAACGGATCTGGAAGTGACACAACTAGGTCAGCTCAACGGGCTGACTCAGGAGCCCGGCGTAACCGAAGGTATGCCACGAATTGTCAGCGACATCGATGCCTGCGAGGTCGTGCTTCAGCTTGCGCCCGAGACGAATGGACATGTTGCCGTCAAGGCCTGGGAAGCACTAGGTAAACAAACCGGTCGAGACCATACTCACCTGGCGCTTTATCGTGAGGATGAAAAAATCCGCTACCGGGATATTCAGGCTCAACCCAGAAAAATCATCAGCTCGCCCACCTGGAGTGGCATCGAAAGTGAGACCGTCAGCTACAACGCGGGCTACACCAACGTCCATGAGCTCATTCCCTGGAGAACGCTGACAGGTCGCCAGCAGTTTTATCAGGATCACCCCTGGATGCGGGCGTTTGGCGAGGGCTTTACCTCGTACCGTCCACCCGTCGATTTGAAAACAACAGAAGGCATTCACGGAATCAAGTCCAACGGAAACACTGAAATCCTGTTGAACTTTATTACGCCTCACCAAAAGTGGGGAATCCACTCGACCTATAGCGACAACCTCATGATGTTGACGCTGAATCGGGGCGGCCCGGTGATCTGGCTGAGCGAAGATGATGCCAAGTCAGCAGGCATCGTCGATAACGACTGGGTCGAACTGTTCAATATCAACGGAGCGATCGCCGCGCGTGCTGTCGTCAGTCAACGCGTCAATCCAGGCATGGTCATGATGTACCACGCCCAAGAGAAAACGATCAACACACCGGGATCTGAAATTACGGGCGTGCGGGGAGGTATCCACAACTCGGTCACCCGCATCGTGACCAAGCCCACCCATATGATTGGCGGATACGCTCAGTACAGCTACGGCTTTAACTACTACGGCACGATCGGAACGAATCGTGACGAGTTTGTTGTCGTGCGCAAGATGAAGAACGTTGACTGGCTCGACACGCCACGAGACGACCATCTCGCAGCCGTCTATCAGTCACAGGGCGAAAACCCCTGAGCCCACGCCAGATCAAAGGAGTCAGAAATGAAAGTACGCGCACAGATCGGAATGGTGCTCAACCTGGACAAATGCATTGGTTGCCATACTTGTTCAGTCACTTGCAAGAACGTCTGGACGAGTCGACCTGGTGTCGAATACGCCTGGTTTAACAACGTCGAAACTAAACCAGGTATCGGCTATCCCAAAGAGTGGGAAAACCAGGATAAATGGAAAGGTGGCTGGATCCGCAAGTCAAATGGAAGCATTGCACCCAAGCAAGGCGGCAAATGGCAACTATTGATGAAAATCTTTGCCAATCCACACCTTCCCGAAATAGACGACTATTACGAACCCTTCACCTTCGACTACGACCACTTGCAAAGTGCGCCCGAAATGAAGCATGCGCCGACCGCGCGTCCGCGCTCGCTCATCACGGGCCTCAGAATGGAAAAAATCGAATGGGGACCGAACTGGGAAGAGATCCTGGGCGGCGAGTTTAGCAAGCGAAGCAAAGACGCCAATCTGGCGGGTTTTGAAGCGGCTCAAAAAGAGATGATGGGGCAATTTGAAAATACCTTCATGATGTATTTGCCACGTCTGTGTGAACACTGCCTGAATCCCGCATGTGTGGCGTCCTGTCCATCTGGTTCAATTTACAAACGCGAAGAAGACGGAATCGTCCTGATCGATCAGGACAAATGCCGAGGTTGGCGCATGTGCGTCAGTGGATGTCCTTACAAAAAAATCTACTACAACTGGAAAAGCGGAAAAGCTGAAAAATGCATTTTCTGCTACCCCAGGATTGAAGCAGGTCAGCCCACTGTGTGCTCGGAAACTTGTGTAGGCCGTATCCGTTATCTTGGCGTATTGCTGTACGATGCCGACCGAATCGCCGAGGCAGCCAGCGTCAAGGACGAAAAGGATCTCTATCAGGCTCAGCTCGATATCTTTTTAGATCCGAATGATCCTAAGGTGATCGAACAGGCACGCGCGGACGGGATTCCTGACGCATGGATGAATGCCGCACGACAAAGTCCCGTTTACAAAATGGCGGTTGAGTGGAAAGTCGCACTTCCACTGCACCCCGAATACCGCACCTTGCCGATGGTGTGGTACGTCCCTCCTCTTTCACCCATCACGGCAGCCGCACAAGCCGGACATGTCGAAGCGAAAGGCGCGATCCCCGATGTCAGTCAACTGCGCATCCCACTGAAGTATCTGGCCAACCTGCTGACCGCAGGCGATACAGCCCCGGTCGTCCGCGCGCTCGAAAGAATGCTCGCGATGCGGACGTATCAACGAGCAAAGCATGTGGATGGAGTCATCGATACAAATGTATTGAAGCAAGTTGGAATCTCTCAGAAAGAAGTCGAGGAGATGTACCGCTACATGGCAATCGCCAACTATGAAGATCGCTTTGTCATCCCGACGACTCATCGCGAATATGCGGAAAATACGTTCAACGTGCGGGGCGGTTGCGGATTTAGTTTCGGAAATGGTTGTTCAGAGGGCGTCTCCGAAACAAGTTTGTTTGGTAGCGAGAAAAAACGCACGATCCCGATCAAGGTAGAGGCCTGAGATGAACCTATTTGACACCCCCCCCGTCAACGCGAGCCTGACTTTGCGGGCGCTCGCCTATTTGCTCCGCTATCCGGACGCATCTTTCAGGGCGCATGGGTCAGAACTGATCGAAGCGCTTGAAAACGAGTCCGCTCTGAGTCCGTCCAGAACAAGCGAACTTGTCAGCTTGATCCACAAACTGACCAAACGTCCAACCTTGGAAGTCGAGTCAGAGTATGTGGATATCTTTGATCGCGGTCGCAGAACCTCGTTACTGATGTTTGAACATGTGCACGGCGATTCCAGAGACCGTGGTCCGGCCATGGTTGACTTGATACAAACCTACGAGAAAGCGGGCTTGTACCTCGATCCTGACGAGTTACCGGATTATTTGCCCGTATTGCTGGAATTTGCATCGACCCAACCGGCTGTTCAAGCTCGGGAGTTCTTAAGCGAAACCGCGCACATCTCACGTGCGATTTTCACGGCACTACTCGAAAGAGAAAGCGACTATGCAAGCGTTTTAGCTGCCATCATCGAACTCTCTGGCGAAAAGGCCGAACGCGTCACCATCCAGCAAGATCCCGATATGGATGAAAGCTGGCAAGAGCCCGAAGTCTTTGGAGGATGCTCGACAGAAGGTCAAAACAAACCCGGACAACCACAACCCATCCGTATTGTGAAACGTACCGCGACCGAAACAAAGTTGAATCATCAAGGAGCGTAAGCATGAGCACGCTGCATAACTTTCTCTTCAATGTCTATCCATATATCTGCCTGACCGTCTTTTTAATGGGCAGTCTCGCGCGTTTTGATCGCGACCAGTACACCTGGAAAAGTGACTCATCACAGATCTTGCGCGCAAAACAATTGCGCTGGGGAAGCAACCTGTTTCACGCAGGCATCCTATTCCTGTTCGCGGGTCACACCGTTGGGCTGCTCACCCCCCATTTCATCTACGAGCCTTTTATCACCCCGGCTCAAAAGCAGCTCGTCGCAATCTACGCAGGGGGAATTGCGGGCTTCATTTGCTTTATCGGACTGAGTCTTTTACTCCATCGACGCATCTTCGATCCACGAATCCGGCTCACCAGCCATCGTACCGACTTGTTTATCTTGATCATTTTGTGGGTCCAGCTGGTCCTCGGACTCGTGACCCTGCCGTTTTCACTCAGTCACTCTGATGGCTCTGTCATGTTGTCCCTTTCCGACTGGGCTCAACGTATCCTGACGTTCAGGCCTGATGCAAGCGGCATCGTCAATCTTGACTGGCCTTATAAAGTCCACCTTGTACTGGGTATGACAATTTTCCTGTTATTTCCTTTTTCCAGACTGGTGCATGTCTGGAGTGGCTTTGCGACAGTCGCCTATGTCTTTAGACCTCCTCAACTCGTTCGCAGCAGACGACTCGGACTGAAAAAAACCTCCTCGAGTCAGCCACAATCTGCCACGCCCTCAACGACTCGCTCGACTTAGGAGAGACTTCCATGTCTGCAACATCGATCGTTTCGTCCCCAAAAGTGAATGGGATCACTCTCGTCCAAGAGGGAGAAAATCTCTCTGACGATGATGTGCGCGAACGCGCCTATGCCGAACTGTTGCGTCAGGAGGCAGTCCGCCTGAAGCTCATTGCACCTCGTCAAATATCCCATTGGCTTCCGCCAACAGAAGAAGAGCAGGAAATCATTGAAAACATGCTTGAAAAACAGGTTCTCACTCCTGAGCCTGAATTAAACGAATGTTCCAGATACTACGAAGCCAACAAAGCAAAGTATGTCGTTGGACAAGCGATCAATCTGCGACATATTTTGTTTGCCGTGACCGAAGGCGTTCCTGTTCAAGCATTGGCGGGTCACGCAGAAACTGCGCTTCTTGAACTCATGCATAAAAATGCGGGTGCAGGATTATTTGATAAAAAAGCGAAAGAGCTCTCCAACTGTCCGTCTGGAAGAGAAGGTGGACAGCTCGGTTGGCTGGAGCCTCACGAATGCGCGCCAGAGCTCGCAAGAGCGCTTTTTTTTGATGGCGAGGCTCAACTGGGTCAAGGTCTTCACCCCAGATTGATTCACTCTCGACACGGACTGCATATTATTGAAGTATTAGAAAGACGAACAGGGACTCAACTGAGTTTTGATGAAGTCAAGGACAAAATTGAGATGCATCTTTCCATGCAATCACGCGCGACTGCATTACGTCAGTTCATGATGCTACTCGTAGGTGGGTCTGAAATAGAAGGAATAGAACTTGAAAGCGCCGACACACCTCTCGTTCAAAATTAATATGACAAGGCATGCATGATGGAAATCA
>JACCDY010287432.1_pt1 | contig 74303 bp, 66 predicted proteins | sample 7446391 | NCBI WGS metagenome assembly JACCDY01 (sample SAMN15323451, study PRJNA562643) | freshwater metagenome | isolation source: river surface water | place: USA:Blue River Watershed | collected 2017-08-18
GACATTGCTGAAATATTAAGGATATTGCCGCCTGTAGTTTCAATCCCCACAAAATTTAAGTTGCTATACAATTTGGTGTCGTTTCCATTGATTTGCATATCAGTCAATGTTCCTTGTGACCAAGGTGCTTGCCAAGTATTAACTGGCACATTGATGTAGGGGTTGCTGAACATAGAAATTACTTGCTGCGCTGGAAATGTTGGGTCTGGTGCGTCAACTAAAGGGGTTGCTAAAGGCGGGCCTTGGGGTTGAAATTTTATGTTATCGAAATAACAAATATGATCAGAATTTCGGGCAGCAAAATCAGGAAAAATAATGAGTTGATCTACATTAGTTGTAGCAGGTAAACCAACAACATTCGAGAAGTCAAATGTTAATTCTTCCCATTGATTGATCAAGGTATTTGCCACCAAAATTTCCCCGGTTGATGCCCCCGAACTGGTAGCAAATTTGACGCCTACATTGCTAATAACAGGTTTATACACCATGATTTTTACAACGCAATTCGTTGAGTTTAATGAAAACGTTCCAATGTCACTTCCATGTTGTGTTTCACATCCCGCCCAAGGCATTCCGTTTTGCATGGCTGTAAATTTAGCAACGGTATTTGAAGAGTTAAGTCCTATTGGATTGGGATTGGAAACGATTTCAAGTGGCGGCTGTTGGTCGTTTTCAAAAACAGTCCAGGTCCATGAATTGCCTAGCCCATTAGGCTCAAAGGTAATCGGACTATTTTGCGAGAATAGACACGACACTTGAATCAAAAGTAGAACACAAAAAAGTAGACTTTTCATGGTTTTTTAGTTTTTGTTAAAAGTACAATAATATTTCAATAACCAGTCAATTATCATTTTTGAATATGCTTCTCATTCATAACCCCCTCTTTTTTTTCGATTTCAATCCTTCATTAATAAACTCATTGTATCTTTACCGAAGTGAAATTGCATACAACCGAAATATCGAAAACGTACCGCGGAAGACAAGTGGTGAAAACCGTGAGTATTGAAGTGAATCAAGGTGAAATTGTGGGCTTACTCGGGCCAAATGGAGCTGGAAAAACCACTTCTTTTTATATGATTGTTGGACTAGTTTCCCCAGAGGAAGGAAAAGTATTCTTGGATGATATTGATATTACCAAAATGCCTATGTATAAACGGGCACAATTGGGTATTGGTTATTTGCCACAAGAAGTGAGCGTTTTTAGAAAATTGTCGGTGGAGGATAATATCATGGCAATTTTGGAAATGACAACCTTAACCAAACCTCAGCGACATGAAAAACTAGAGAAATTATTAGAAGAATTTAGTCTCACTCATGTGCGCAAGAATCTAGGAAACCGTTTATCAGGAGGTGAAAAACGAAGAACTGAAATTGCACGTGCATTGGCTACTGATCCTAAATTTGTGTTGTTGGACGAACCGTTTGCTGGTGTAGATCCCATCGCTGTTGAGGATATTCAGAGTATCGTGGCAGAATTACGCAATAGAAATATTGGTATTTTAATTACTGATCACAATGTACAAGAAACTTTATCCATAACTGATCGCGCCTATTTGCTATTTGAAGGCAGTATATTAAAGGCGGGAACAGCCGAAGATTTAGCAAATGATGAACAGGTACGAAAAGTGTATTTGGGTCAGAATTTTGAACTAAGAAGAAAAGGCTAGGCATGTATAAGACGCTGATAGCCTGTTCGATGTTTTTGCTCCTTGGAATAGTGGGATGCAAAGACAATTCTGTAGTTGATACCAATTCCACCAACATTGATTACTATCAGTATTTTAAGTTCAATCTCTCTCCTTTTGATATTCCTGCTACGATTATGCTGCCGGATGAAACCCTCGGAATTGGCACCAGTTTTTTACCTGAGGTTAAGCACAAAGAAGCTGATTTTTTGTGGGAATTAAGCATTGGACCTAATTTTTCTATTCTAATAGAGGATTATGGGGACGTGAAAGAATTAGTGAAGACACACAAAGCCAAAATTTTAGATAAGAATCAAACCATTTATTCTGTGAAATTGTTAGTAGATGAACCTGAATTGCTGATCTATGAAAGAAAATTGAAAACAGTGGGCAAACAAACTGGCGGAGTCACTTATCACGCCTATGCACAGAAAAACATACAAGGAGTTTACTACGAATTTAAAAGTCCGGAAGGAGGGCACTCAAAAAAAGTAATAGATATTGTAGAAAAATCGTTAAGGTCAATAAAAGCAATCAAATAACATGGAAGTAACACGCGAAAACATACTAGAAATATTAGGAAACATAACAGAACCAGATTTAAAAAAAGACCTAGTTTCCTCCAATTTAATAGAATCCTTGGATTTTACCCCAAATGAAATTAATCTTACGGTATTGGTTTCTAATCCTGCTTTACATGCTCGTAAACGGATGCAAGAAGCGGTGGAGTTTAACCTTAACCGATTTTTTGGTGAATCTGTTACAGTAAATTGCACAGTAAAAGGTATTCCGGCTGATGCAAAAGCAGCACGAAGAAAGGTATTGCCTGAGGTAAAAAATATCATTGCGGTGGCTTCCGGAAAAGGAGGAGTAGGTAAATCTACCCTTACGGCCAATTTGGCTGGCGGATTATTAAAAGCGGGATATTCTGTTGGCATTATTGATGCGGATATCTACGGACCATCCATGCCTACTATGTTTGACGTGGTGGGCGAAAGACCAACCATGATTGATATAGATGGTGAATCAAAAATTAATCCGGTTGAAACTCAAGGAATAAAATTACTGTCCATCGGATTTTTTACTGACCAAGATAATGCAGTTGTGTGGCGCGGACCTATGGCAGCAAAGGCTTTGACACAAATGATCACGGATGCTCATTGGGGAGAATTAGACTTTTTGCTAATCGATTTGCCACCAGGAACGGGTGATATTCATTTGTCTTTGGTGCAAACTGTGCCTTTGGATGGAGCAGTAATCGTAAGTACACCCCAAGAGGTTGCGCTGGCAGATGCACGTAGGGGCGTGAACATGTTTAAGTTGGACACACTAAAGGTTCCAGTTATTGGCATTGTAGAAAACATGGCGTGGTTCACTCCGGCAGAATTACCAGAAAATAAATATTATATTTTTGGTCGTGATGGCGCAAAAAACTTAGCAGAAGGAATGAACGTGCCGTTTTTAGGTGCAATTCCACTCGTACAAAGTGTGCGAGAAGCAGGAGATGCGGGAAGACCTGCCGTTTTTCAGGAAAATACACCAACCTCACTCGCTTTTGATGAATTAGTTCGTAACTTCGTAAAAGAATTGAAGGAAATTCAATCTAAAAAAACTGAAACTACCGCTGTATGAGCATCTCTGTTGAATCCTTGTTGATGGAAAAAGTAAATCTTGCCATTGAGCAACTTCGTCCATTTTTGCATGCGGATGGGGGAGATATGGAATTGGTAGAAATTACTGATGAATTCATCGTTCGCGTACGTTTGGTTGGCGCTTGTAAAGATTGTTCTATGAGCGCAATGACACTCAAAGCAGGATTAGAAGATGCCATTCGTGCAGCTGCACCAGAGGTGAAAGCCGTTGTTGCGGTAAGTGAGAATGAAATTTTATAAAATCAATTTCTTTTCTTCTATCTCTTCCTAAAACATACTCCGTAATTTTGTTGTTAGTATAAATAAAAGTATATGATACGAATTGGAATAAATGGATTTGGTCGCATTGGCCGATACGTTACCCGAATGGCGCTCGATCGAAATGATATTGATGTGGTTGCGGTGAATGATTTAGCTGATATACATACATTAGCCCATTTGTTCAAATACGATAGTATTCATCGCGGTTTAAAACATACTTTCACGGTAGAAGGAAATTCGTTCGTTTTTGAGAATGGAAAAAAAATTGAGTTTTATTCTGCTGCTTCTCCTGAACAAATTGCATGGACTTATAATCAAGTTGATTTTGTGATTGAAAGTACGGGTAGGTTCTTAACCACGGAAGATGCTTCACTTCATTTGAAAGGGGGAGCTAGAAAAGTAATTATTTCAGCACCGGCAAACTCTGTAGAAATCCCAACCATTGTGATGGGGATAAACGATAATTTGCTCACCGGCGAGGAGAAAATAATTTCAAATGCTTCGTGTACAACTAACAATGCTGCGCCTATGGTACAGGTAATGAAAAGCCTGTGTACGATTGAAGGATGTTATATTTCAACGGTGCATAGTTATACATCTGATCAGCGTTTGCATGATGCGCCACACAAAGATTTGCGTAGGGCACGGGCGGCGGCTCAATCGATTGTACCTACATCAACTGGTGCAGCCAAAGCCATTACCAAAATTTTCCCTGAACTTCATGGAATAACAGGAGGAGGAAGTGTGCGTGTACCAGTAGCGGATGGGTCTTTAACAGAAATTACCTTAGTGGCACCCGAAAAAATCACGATTGATCAAATCAATGCAGCTATGAAGCATGCATCAGAAACCTATTTAAAAGGAATTTTAGCCTACACCGAAGACCCCATTGTTTCAGTTGATATCCTTGGTCACCCAGCAAGTTGTTTGTTTGATGCCGGGTTGACGAGTGTTGTTGGAAGCATGATAAAAATTGTGGGATGGTATGATAACGAAGCCGGATATTCCAATCGCTTATTGGATCTCGCTGTGCGTTTGGGGCAGTTGGAGGGATAATGTGCTTATCTCGACATTCCTCAATTGACTCGGTATGTAAAGCTCGATAAGCTTGTTGAGTTTATCGAAACAAGCTTATCATATTTAAACAATCTCCCCCATTTTTCTGATTTCGGAGGAGGTAAGGTTCGAAGGAATTGCGTTATTGGAGGGAAGAACAACCCCTTGCACATTTGGTGACAAAACCACTGCATCATTAAACATAATAACTGGCATGATTTGAATACCCGTTTGGTACATGCAATTAAACTTTGTTATTCAATCACAGGAAAAGGATAAAAAATATCATCTCTAGTAACACCGTTAACATCGAGATTTATCCATTTTTCAAAGTAATATTCTTTGTTTGAAACGATAGATTTGATAACAAAACTTTTCCAAGAAAGTGATTTTATTTCAAAATCAATTCCATTAATAACGATTATATCCTTATTAGATTTCCATTGAAAATCCTTGGTTTCAATATTGAAAACTCCAATTGTTGTAGTGTTCATTATCTCAAATTGATCATCCTTATTAAAATCCAACAAACAGGAAAATCTTGGTATTTCATTAACTATTGCATTGTTTAGGTTCACAATTTTCGTACAATTCCAAACCCCACCAGCAAGTCTTCCTTTGACTGTATATGTGGAAAAACTTTTATCTCCATCATACTTCTTGCATGAAACGAGGACTAAAAATAAGATAGAAAAACAGAAAAATTTATTCATAAAATTAAGTTTAATTAACAGTACTCCCATCATTAGCAGAGACCCATTCGGACAATCTCAAAAGTAGCCAACCACCCCCACCAATAAGGCCCCCATAGAATCCTGTTACTATAGCTGCAACACTGGTTTTTTCTTTAACCAAACTCTTCTTTTTCAAATCCAATTCTTTCGAATCGTAATATCCAAACGTGTTACTAGTTTCAATTCCATTTATAAACCTTATCTTCTTTTTTAGAAATGAACATTGAATTTTATCAGATGATAAATCTGACTTATAATTGATTTCTTCTGATTTATTTTCTTCAATAATTTGAAATTTTTCACCGAGAAAGGATTTTAGCGTACTCTTTGATTTATCGCTGTAGAAATACTGGTCGTTATCAATATAATTTATGTTTTCTCCATCCATTTTTATTTTAACTAATAAAATTGAATTGTTATAAATAGAATTGACAGACCACTGGATATATTTTTTATCAGTATTACTTAATTCATTTTTTAAAACATTTTTAATAGAATCCATAATATTAAGAGTAAATGTTCCATTTACACTTATTTCAAATTCATTATGAAATATTTTCATGTATTTGGGATAGCTGTAATCTTTTGAAGAATCCTTATTGTCAATTAGTAAATTTCCAGCGCTTGTTATTTTTAGTTCATAACTACCTGAATTTAATTTATTCAGAGTTGACTGGTTGTTCTTAATTATTTGGATGATATCTTCATTGCTTATTTCCTCAGTGTATTCTTTATACTTATCAGACAAGAACTTTTTAACAAAAAACATAAGATTCTTTACTTTTCGCTTCTTATATTCAGTTATTAACAAATCTTCCTGAATATTACTCCAGTCATTTAAATCAAATACATATTTATCCTTAAAATTTAACAAATCAAAGGCTTGAAAAGCCTGTAAATAATTACTGTTTTTTGCAGATTCATTAATCGAATTGTATAAAGTTTTATCCATATCTAGTAAAGCACTTTCTATTAACGTGGAATTTGGATAATTTGATGGTGAATACAATTTATTGACTAGTAAGTATGCCTCCTTGTATTTTTTTTCATTAACTAAATTATCTATTTTTAAATATTCATTTTTATCGGCATCAACTTTTCTATTTTCCTCATCTCTTCGTTGCTTTTCCTGTCTCTCTCTCTCAACATTTTCTTCCTCTCTGATTTTTTCCATATCCGCTTCATTCAAAAAGGAATATGCACCGGAGTTGTTTCCTATTACAAATCCAAAATTTTGAGTTTTGTAATTAATCATTAGCTCAGCATATTTAGGTGCCCAAGAGACATTGTCTAAGGCAAGATCAATGGACATTCCATTATATGTGTCTCTAACTTTCAAGATATAGAAATCGCAAGCGCCACCACTTACCGTATTATTATCGAGGCAAATTTCGAGCTTGCTACCTGGTGACAATCTACAAATTGGATCACCACTAAAATGCTTTTTTACGTATAAATTAACACATTGTCCAAAAGAAAGAGTTGAACTAAAACAAACCAATAAATAGATATAAAATTTCATGCTTTTATTTTTAAAAATGCCTACTTCAATTTGTATTTATCCACTTGGTTTCTATTGTTCATTGAATCACCGTAACTGAGTACAAGAATTCCTCCTAGAACTTCTATTGTACCATAAAGATTAACATCTCCATAATAATGTAATACCATACTTAATTCAATTTTTGATCCATTAATCTTCATTGTCTTAATTGTAAAGTCCATTGGTTTTTCACAATTTAAACTATAGCTTTGTTTCATATTTGACTTATTCAACGTCAAACATCCTTTTGATTCACTTTTAAAAAGCAATTCTTTTCCGCTATTTAAAGCAGTATAAATTTCATTTACTTGACCATTAACTACACTAAAGTTCATACTTAGTATCGCGATAAAGATTAAATTTTTCATTTTTTTCATTTAAGTTAAATAGAATTATACAAATAATAATCACAAATTTAGCGAGTCTAATTTGTATGTAAATTAATAAAAACTTCTTATATTGAATTAAATATTCTATATTTGAACTATTAATTCATTTTTAATGATTCAACAAGCTGAAATAAAATTGAAACAACTGCGGGAATTGAAAAATTTCACACAAGAGTATATGGCGCAGCAACTGGGGCTAAGCACCCGTGCCTATTCCAAAATTGAAAGCGGTGAAACACAACTCACCATCAATCGATTAAACGAAATTGCTGCTATTTTGGAAGTAGATCCTGTTCAAGCGTTGGGCTTTGATCATCAAAATGTATTTAATAATTACGGAACTCAAGAAGGAAATATTGGATTAAACCAAACCATAACTATTTCTGACAAACTCATCGAGCAATATGAGAGCAGAATACGGCATTTGGAAGATGAGATTTTGTTTTTGCGGGCTTTGGTGAAGTAGTTCTCGGCAAGCTCGAACTACAATCGGCAAGCTCGAACTACAATCGGCAAGCTCGAACTACAATCGGCAAGCTCGAACTACAATCGACTGGCTTATCTCGACAGGCTCGATAAGCACGACAGGCTCGATAAGCACGACAGGCTCGATAAGCAAGAATGGGTCAATCAGTACACCAAGCTCACCAAGCACATCTCGACAAGCTCGATGTGCTTGGTGATTTCAATTATTTTTTGTAATTTAAAGTATGTCAGAACCAACCATGTATATATTAAAATGTGCAAATGATATGTTTTATACAGGTAGCACTAAAAATTTGGAACGTAGATTGAAACAACACCAAAGTGGTCAAGGAGCGAATTTTACCAAAAAGCATTTGCCTGTAGAACTTGTTTATTTTGAAATATTTACACGAATAGATTGGGCTTTCTATCGCGAAAAACAAATACAAGGTTGGAGCCACAAGAAAAAGGAAGCGTTGATCAAAGGAGATTTTGAAAAACTTAAAGAGTTGTCGAGGAGTAAAAACGGCTGATTTCGATAAGCACGACAATAGCTAATCTCGACAGGCTCGATAAGCTAATGGGTGATTCAAAAAGGCTGATTGAGCTTGTCGAAATAGGCTTTTTGAGTTTATCAAAACAAGCGACTAATGTATTCCTAAAATATACCTAAAGCATTATTTTTTCCTATCGGCTAAAGCCTCATACAACACGCGCTGAATATCCGTGCGAATATGCATGTCAATGATTTTGCGGTTTTCTTGATCTGGGCACACACGATTGGAAAGAAATACAAAATTCAACTGATTTTCAGGATCTGCCCAAGCAAGTGTTCCGGTGAAGCCACTGTGACCAAAACTACGTTTAGATGCTAATTTGGTGCAGGTTCCTCCTCCTTCTAATTTCGGTTTGTCAAACCCAATGCCGCGGTGATTATACGAAAATGGATTGGTTGTATACATGTCCACCACCTCCGGCTTTAAATACTGGACATTTCCCATAAAACCTTTATTTAAAAAAAGCTGCATCAACGAAGCTAAATCGGTGGCATTGGCAAAGAGGCCCGCATGACCACAAACTCCTCCCAACATAGCGGCACCAGGGTCGTGAACATATCCTTTCACTAATTGTTTTCTGAATTTGGTATCATTTTCAGTTGGAGCTATGGTGTTGGCATTATAACAAGTTAATGGGTTGAATCCCATGGAACGTAACCCGATGGGCTCATACAGTTGTGTCCGAAGAAAATGATCCAGGTTGTGTTTGCTTTGTTTTTCAATTAATTTCATGATGAAGTAATAGCCTAAATCGGAATATTTGTATTCTTTAGGACCAAGGGGTTGGGCAGCAATCTGTTTATACATCGAGTCAACATAGTCTTCATTCATCCACAGATTTTCAGCCACTTTACGGTTAAACTTCCCTGTTTCTGTTTTGCTGAAAAGTACTGGGTTGGGTTCGTTATCTTTTAAAACTTGTAAGTAGAACGGTATCCACGCTTTGAGACCTGCTTGGTGGGTCAACATATCCTTTAATAATAGACGTTCCATGTTTGTACCCTGCACATATTCAGGAAGATAATCAGCTAATTTTTTACTCACATCAAATTTCCCATGCGATTGTAAAAACATCAATCCAGTAGTAGAAGCTCCAATTTTCGTGATGGATGCAAGGTCATAAATATCGTTTATGTTTACTTTGGTGGTGTCTTTATATGTATGGGTACCAAAGCTTTTGCGATAGAAAATTTTACCATCTACTGCTGCTACAATTTCACAACCTGGATAAGCCCCTTGTGCAATTCCATTCAGCGCAATTTTATCAATTTCAGCTAGTTTCGCTGGGTTTATGCCAACTTCTTCCGGATCGGTAAATTTTAATCGCCCTCCCCATTTTAGTTCAATTCCTGAATCTTTTGGGTGAAAAGCAGAAAAATCCTCTGGAAGTTTACCACTTGCCGGAATTGCACCAAAAAGCAATTGTGCCGTTCGATTTTGAATATATGGATGATTTTCGTAGGCTAATACCAATGCGTCGTGATGTGGGATTTTTACTTCTTTGGCAAATTCAAAAGGAGTAAAGAAAACTACGGTTTTTTTTCCGTGGCAATGCACATTATGAAATTCATCTAAGGCATCTGTGGGTAATGCCTGTGTTTCATTAACATGGATAGATACAATTAAATAATCCGCATGCTCAATGATTTTCTTTTGAGATTCGGTTAGTTTATTCGAAAAGGAAGCATGAATTTCAGTGATATTAGCGAAAAGGTGAATGGTTTTGATGAATTCCGTATAGTTTTCTCCTATGGTTAATACCACAATTTTGTTATCCAATTTAGAAAACGGCAAGGTGTTGTGTTGATTCTTAATCACGGTGATTAATTTCTCTGCTTCCATCTTTTGTTGATAAACCGGCAAGCTATTTAAGTGTACATATCTATTTGACAGCCAAGGGATATCATTTTTTGTTTGCGCAATAAAACTCAACTGAATAATTAATATCAGTGCAAGTAAGGCAAAGGGAAAAATAGATGTTAATCGTTTCATGCGTTTAAATGTAGCTTATTGAATAAAAATAGCCAATTTATCTAGGAGCATTGGAATTAATTTTACTTGTTTTGAACACCTAGGGGTGGACAGGTATCAGAGTAAATTCATGCCAAAAGCTAAGGTGCAACCAATCAAGATACTTACAAGTTTAAACATGTTGAATTTATGATTTTCACTCGTTTCAAAAATGATGGTAGTGGAAATGTGCAAGAATATACCAACAACAACCGCAAGAATTATATCTTCATTAAGTCCAAGATGTTCTGCTTCAACGGTCATTCCAACAATCACACCAATTGGAGTCATTAAACCAAAAAGCAATAAAATAACCCATGCTTTTAATCGAGTGGAATCTGTTTTAAGCAACAAGGTCATTAAGGCAATGGCAACAGGTATTTGGTGAAATAATATACCAAAAAACAAAGAATTGATGTCATGTCCATGTCCATGGTCAACGATGTGTCCAACACCACTTAACGCATTTCCAACGGGAATTCCTTCAATAATTGAATGGACGGATAATGAGATAAATAAAGCCCAAGGCATCTTCTCTCCTTTGTGAATGTGCACGTGTCCATGTTCTATACCTCCGGAAAAAAATTCCAATATGAGCTGAATTAAAAAGCCCAACAAGATATAATACCCAATTGTGCTGGCCTGATGGGAATAGAGTTCAGGAATAAAATGGGTAAAAGCAATAGATAGCATAAAACCACCACTAAACGCCAATAATAATTTAATGAGTTGCGTTTTATTGGTTGCTTGAAGATAACTCACCGTGAAGCCTCCAAGGATAACAGCCCCTAAAAATCCTGAAATTACAGTGAAAGAGTTAAGCATTTTTTTCTGCAATTAAAATTAACCTGTCTGAGTTATCTGGGTTGAAAGGGTTTAAATCGAAGTCGCCAAAGGTATGTAAAAGGGTAAATTCAGGTTGTAACAAGCGCTCAAAGTCAGATAATTTGAGTGCTTGAACGCGTTCCATATATTTACTGATTTTGGTTCCGTCTGTCACCACTATTTTTTTGTAAATGTGATCACCTTCCACCAATCTTTTTATTTGAAAATGAATGCCATCAATCGTTTTTTCCTCTTCAGCTACGAGGTTTGCAATTACTTTTTGAGCATTCATAAAGTCAATAACAAATAATCCTTTCGCGCACAACATATTTCCAACGGCTTGAATAACGAGTTTGTTGTCCCAGGTAGAATCAAAATATCCGAAACTGGTAAATAAGTTGAAAATCGCATCGAAAGAAACGTTTGGAATGAGTTTACGCATATCATGCACCTCAAAATGCAACCCTCTGCGCTCCATTTCTTTCGCATGTTGAATGCTATTTTCAGATAAATCAACTCCTAATACTTTGTGCCCTAATTCGTTAAGTGTAATACTATGTCTCCCTTTACCACAAGCGAGATCTAAGACAGAAGAATTGGGATTTAATTTCAAAAAAGAACATAAATTCTGAATGAATTTCTGCGCTTCATCGTCGTCTCTATTTTTATATAAAATATGATAGTATTGGGTATCAAACCAATCGGCAAACCATTCTTTTTGTGCTTCCATTGTTTATTTAACAGTAAATTCAAATAGTTTGTTCTCTTCTAAAAATCCTTCTAATTTATCTCCAATTTGAATGGGACCTACTCCTGCCGGTGTTCCAGTAAAAATCAGGTCACCTGTTTTCAATGTTATGTATTGAGAAACGTAACTGATAATGGTATCAATGGAAAAGATCATATCCTTGGTGAAACCATGTTGTTTGAGTTCTCCATTTTGAAAGAATCGAAAGCTTAAATCAGTAAGTGAAATATCAGCAACGTTAATCCATTTATTAGAAATTGGAGCCGAATTATCAAAGGCTTTAGCAATTTCCCAAGGCAAGCCTTTTTCTTTACATTTAGCTTGTAAATCACGCGCAGTAAGGTCAAGACCTAAGGTGATTTCAGAATAGTATTTATGAGCAAATTCGACCCCGATGTGTTTCCCTGCCTTGTTGATTTTCACTACCAATTCGCATTCAAAATGAATTTCAGAGTTTAACTCAGGCAAATAAAATTCAGTAGCATCTTTCAATAAGGCAGTATCGGGCTTCATGAAAAATAGGGGTTCTGTGGGCAGGTCTGCTTTCATTTCTTTAGCATGATCTGCATAGTTTCTACCGATGCAAATTAGTTTCATTTTGCTCCAAATTTGTTTTTTAACTGATTTATTTTATCTGAAAAATTCCCTTCTTTTTCTTGTTGATTTTCAGCTTTTATCTTCTCCATTTCTTTTTTCAAACATTGTTTGGTATATAGCGGAAAATCGGCCTCCAGCATCCAACCATAGTATCCTGGTTCTTCTTTCATTACTTGGCGAATTGTTTTTCCTTTGTGTTTGCCAAAATTATAAATACTATTTCCTTTCGAATCGATAGCTAATCTTCCGGCAAAATCCAGCAACTTAAAATCTCCTACTCGTGTAAACTCAGCCAATTCAGAAACTTCTGCTGCTAGGGATGGATATTTTTCCATTTGTGCCTTAAAAACTTCCCATGTTACTTGAGTGTCATATAAGGCATCATGTGCATTGTCCATGGTTTGATTGCAGTAAAATTGATAGGCTGCAGCCAATGTGCGTTGTTCCATTTTATGGAAAATGTTCTGAACATCAATAAAATGTCGATTTGAAAGATTCATATCAAAACCAGCACGTAGCATTTCTTCCGCTAACATGGGAATATCAAACTTATTTGAATTGTATCCTGCCAAATCAGCATCACCAATAAAATCAGCGATTTCTTGAGCGAGATCTTTGATGGTGGGTTCATTTTGAACGCGATCATTTGAAATCCCGTGAATGGCCACGATTTCATCGGGTATGATCATTTCAGGATTTACCAATCGGTTAAAGTGTTGCTCTGTGCCGTCAATATTAACACGTACAATAGCTATTTGTACAATGCGATCTTTAGTAAGTTGTGTCCCGGTTGTTTCTAGGTCGAAAACACAAAGTGGTCGATTCAGATTTAATTTCATGAAGTGAATTGAGATAAAAAAAGCCCAATTTTCATCGGGCTTTCATTGGTGTTTTTTAAAATTATTTTTGAATAATAAATTCAGTTCTTCTGTTCATTTGGTGTTGTTCCTCCGTACAATTAACGTTGTCGTTGCATCCGTTCGTTGTTTTAGATTCTCCATATCCTTTGTGTGAAATACGTTTTGGATTCACCACTCGTTTTTTCAAGTATTTAGAACTAGAAGCAGCGCGTTTTTCTGAAAGGGATTGGTTATAAGAAGCTGCTCCACGAGAATCGGTATGCGATCCTAGTTCGATTTTAACATCTGGATATTTATTCAAGTATTCAACCACTTTGTCCAACTCAATAGCTGCATCAGGACGAATATTCGATTTATCAAAATCAAAATAGATCGGATTCAAGGCTAAAAGTTCGTTAATATTTCTATTCGTTGAAATTTCAAACGCCAAGTGAATTACTGAATCAGTTTTTAAAGTAAGTTGAATGTCAAATGTATCAGTTGTATGGTATTCAGCAGAAATTACGGCATAATAATCTAACTTATCTTTGAATTTCAATCCGGCAGTAAGTTGGCTTATGAAATTACCACTAGCATCTGTTTTTAAGGTTTCCACTTTATTTCCTTTACGCGAATAGATTTCAACGGTAGCATTTTCCAGTGGTTTTTTGCTATTATCAGCCAAATTGTTTGAAGTAACTTTACCATCTAAATCGTAATCAAACATGCGTGTGATACGTTCTTTTTCTTCTATAAGAAGTACTGTTTTATTTACTTCTTGGTAGGCTAAGTCACAATCCGTTTTGAACGTTTCTTTGTACGGGCTTGGTGAATTATCTTTGTAGTAATAAGTAAGAACATATTCCTTACATTTTTCTAGTTTACTAAAGAAACCACCATCCTCAATGCGCGGAAGTAATACCTCTTCTGTTTGATTGTCACAGTTTTTACAACTCAAAGTAATGTAAGAAGATTCAGGTATTTTTTTACCGTTAGCATGAATGATTTTCCCATTTAAAAAGGCTACATTTTTTGTTGTTGCTTGCGGGAATATCACTTCGTAGATGTCTTTTTCACCCAATCCCCCTTTTCTAAGAGAAGAAACATAGGATTGTTTACCATCTGCAGTAGTTGTGAAGAAAACATCATCACCAGGAGAATTGATTGGATAACCCAGATTGACAGGTGGTGACCAATTTCCTTGCGCATCTCTAACAACCATAAATACGTCAAATCCGCCCATACTGTTTTCGTGGTTACTAGAGTAATATAAAACATTATTATCTAGTCCCACAAATGGAGAATCTTCATCATTTTCAGTATTTATTGCTGTGAAATTAATTGGTGCAGACCAAGATCCACCTTTCTTTTCCATGTAGTAGATATCTCTTTTTCCTTTTCCACCTGAGCGATCAGATACGAAATACATAATTTTTCCATCAGGTGAAACCATTAAATGAGGTTCCCAAGCTCCAGAATTAACACCATCAGCAGTTAACGGTTTTGCAGCGTTGAATTCGTTACTTGAATATTCGGTAATAAAAATATCACCCAGACCAGAACTGTCTTTATATAAGTAAATTTTTCGTTCATCTAAACTAATAGATACACTTGCTTCATTTAACTGAGGTTTGGATAGGTCTAATTTCTTTGGATTGCTCCATTGCTTAGCATCATCTAATTTCATTACATAAATATCCTCTGTATAATTGTTAAACATAGGATCTCTGAATGGTTCAGATTCTCCGTTCTCCCATTTTCTTCTTGAAGTCAAATGTAACGATTTACCATCTAAGGAAATTTGTGAAGAATAGTCTCCGTATCTTGTATTTACTTTATCTCCCAAGTTTTTAACTTTGATGTTTCCTGGGGAAGCTACTAAAGTTTTAGCTACATTACACTGCTTAATACGCAATTCAGCTGCAGAAATTAATTCAGACTGTTTCGCAGTTTTGGACAAGAATAAGTTGTATTGTTCAATTGCTTTATCGTATTCTTCATTCAAATGGAATGCGCGACCAAGATGATAATAAGCATCAATTGGCGCTGCTTTTTCACCCGCTGAATACATATCATAATTTTTGATTGTATTTTCAGTAGCTTTTGTTAAATACTTGATTGCACGCTCAAATTCAGTATGCATTTCTAATAAAATGAACCCTTTTCTGTAGTTGTAATTAGCACTTTCAGGATTGATTTCTAATAGTCGATTCGTAACAACATCCGCATAATAAAAGAAGTTTTCTTGTAGCATGCGTGAACAGTGAACTACTAGTTTCTGTTCATTTGATTCTTGAATTGCTTCATTCAATTCTTCAACGGTCATTTGCGCTTTAGCAGTTGAAAAACTAACAGCAAAACCGAGTAATAATAGTAAACGATTGATTTTCATGGTCTAAAGATAAGTTAGATTTCTTTATTAATATCAAATTGTTCCAAATAATCTGCAACACGACGTACAAATTGACCGCCTAATGCTCCGTCTACCACGCGATGATCATACGAATGAGAAAGGAACATTTTATGTCGGATTCCGATAAAATCACCTTCAGGAGTTTCAATAACCGCAGGTACTTTTCTGATGGCTCCTAAAGCTAAAATGGCTACTTGTGGCTGGTTAATAATAGGTGTTCCCATTACATTTCCAAAGGTACCAACGTTTGTTACCGTGTAAGTTCCACCTTGAATATCTTCAGGTTTTAATTTGTTGTCACGAGCACTATTCGCTAATCCATTTACTTGTTTGGTTATTCCAACAAGGTTCAATTGATCTGCATTTTTAATAACTGGAACAATTAAATTTCCACTAGGAAGTGCTGTTGCCATTCCAATATTAATATCTTTTCTTTTGATAATGTTTGTTCCGCTTACGGATACATTGATCATTGGGAAATCTTTAATTGCCTTTACAATCGCTTCAATGAAAATTGGAGTAAAAGTTAGGTTTTGACCTTCTCGTTTTTTAAATGAATCTTTTACTTTGTTTCTCCAATTTACGATAGAAGTCACATCTGCCTCTACGTATGAAGTTACATGGGGAGAAACATGTGTAGACATAACCATGTGATCGGCAATAAGCTTACGCATGCGATCCATTTCAATAATTTCATCTCCTGGGTTAGGCACCACAATTGGTTCTTTGATGTTTGAAAGGAATCCACTTGTTGTATTCACAACAGGCGCGGCACTTGTTACTGGTTTTGTTTCCTCAACTGCTTTTGGACTCTCTATTACCGCTGTCCCACGTGTGGAAAGATACGTGATCACATCATTTTTTGTAACGCGACCATCTTTTCCAGTTCCTGAAAGAGAATCTAATTCAGAAAGTTCGATATTTTCTTTAGCAGCAATGCTTTTAACAAGTGGAGAATAGAATTTATCTGAATTGTTATTATTGGAATTCGTCACGCTATTGGAAACAGCTGTAACTACTGGAGCTTCAATTTTAGTTTCCGTTTTTTGAGGAGTCGCTGCAGAAACAGTTGCTCCACCTTCCGTTGAGATAATGGCGATAACATCACCTACTTGAGCTACTTGATCTTTTTCAAAAAATATTTTAACTAAGATTCCGGCTGCTTCAGACGGTAATTCATTATCCACTTTGTCTGTTGCAACTTCAACCAATGGTTCATCCATTGCCACAGAATCTCCAATGTTTTTTATCCAATTTGTTATCGTTGCTTCAGTTACGCTTTCCCCCATTTTTGGAAGACGGATTTCAATCTCTGCCATATTTGCTTTGTCTACGTTCGTATTTAACGCGCCAAATATAATGAATTATAGTGACTGCAGAAAATGAAATGGGGAATAAAATAGGCTATAAATCTAATTTAAATAGATTTTGAAAAATAATTTTAAGATCTATGATTGGTGAGTAATCCCTTGCATACAATACATTCAGTTTGTCTGACGGGATGGTTTTTAGACTGATAGACCAATTTTGAACCGGTAAAATGCCTTTTTTTAAGTTGGGTAATACAAATTGTGCTGATTCTTCCGCTTGTTCCAATTGATACCCCACCAGTGATTTTTTGGAAAGTAATACTTCAAACAAATTTCGAATGAACTTAGATTTTCGATCATAAAACCAAATCAACAGCGGACTGATGAAGATTAAACCTAATGAAAAAACGACATCCACAATGCGTTTAAGTCGTTTGTTTTCTGATTTGGAAATAGAGTTTAAATTTAAGATGTATAAATCTCCGGCGCTATCAATGGAATTGCTGCCAATGAGAAAAGTGGCATCGGGTTGAGCAATTTTAAACTCAAAATTAGCTGAAGTTAATCGAGACATCCAATAGATGATTTTTTTTGCTTCCGTATTTTTTGCACAAAAAATGAATTCGTCAATTTTAACCAAATGAGCAATTTGATCCAATTGATCTATGGTGCCAATGGTGTTTTCTTCACGGGTTTGATCAGGACTAATGCGATGAACTTTAACTTTATCAAATCCACTTACGTTTAATATTTCCTTCACTCGTTCAAATTCCTTACGATCACCAATAATGGCAAATGACTTATCTCTTTTTATCAATCCAAGTTTGCCCACGCGTACTAACGATAAAAACATGCGAGAAAGCGTAAGATAAAGAAAAGTCCAGCTTGCACCAACTAAAATATACAGACGAGAAAACTGCCAATCTTTTGGTAAAAGGGCGTAAATTACTAAAATTAATAGGGTACCAAACAAGATAGATTTTACTAAACCAATCAGTTTTCTTTCTTTGTCGTATAATCCATAAATCCAGGAGAAAAAGAGCCAACTTAGTGTATACAGCGGGAGGGATGTCCAGATTACCTCTTTGGGAAAATGAACATCTACCATTTTCCATTGATTTGTCAATAAAAATAGACCCACTAAAATCAAGGTAAAATCTACAACAGGTTGAAAAACAGAAGTGATAACACGTTTAAATATGGATAATCCTGCACGGAAATAAATGGCTAAATTGATTAAAAAAGAAAACGATTTGGCATTGGTCTTGGAAAAGTGTTTTTCAGCAAAAATGACCATGGCACGATAAAAAACAAACACATAGTTTACCGAACTTTTTTTTGTGCTTTCACCTTTGTAGTGAATGATGGTTGTATCCGAACAATAATAGTTTTTCCATCCTCCTAACTGTATCCTGTAAGATAGATCAATGTCTTCTCCATACATGAAAAAAGTTTCATCTAACATTCCAACCTGTTCGATTGCCTTGGCGCGCATGAGCATAAATGCCCCACTTAAAATGGCAATTTCATGATTTTTATGTTCATCCAAATAACCCAAATGATATTGATTGAATTTGGGTGATTTTTTAAAAATACGTGATAGTCCAAAAATTTTATAAAAAGCAACTGGTGGGGTAGGTAATCCTCTTTTTGATTCTGGCAAAAAACGTCCTTTACCGTCCACCATTCTCACTCCAAGTCCACCTGCATCCGGATGATTTTCCATAAAGTCAATTACCTTCGTAAAAGTAACTTCCTCTACTACCGTATCAGGGTTTAATAATAAAACATATTTGGAGTCAGAAAGTGCAATTGCCTGATTGTTTGCTTTTGAAAAACCGACATTTACTTTGTTTGCAATACATGTTACTTGTGGAAATTTCTCTAGAACCATTTCAACGGAATTGTCCAACGAGTTGTTATCAACCACAAAAACTTCTGCGTTGATTTCATTAAGTGCCTTGTAAACAGAATTCAAACATTGCTCCAAGAAAAATTCAACATTGTAATTAACAATGACAATAGAAAGAGTATGTTTATAGGTTTCTTTCACTAGTCGGCAACGGCTATGCAGGAAATTTCAATGGGAACATCGAGCGGTAACTTCGACACTTGAACGGTTTCTCTTGCCGGCGGATTTTCTGAAAAATACGTTGCATAAATTCCATTTACCGCTGAAAAATCATCCATATTTTTCAAGAAAATACTGCATTTTACAATATGATTCATCGTTAAACCTGCTTCCTCAACGAGCGATTTTATATTCGAAAGTACACGGAGCGTTGCATTTTCAATGGAATCAATAACCAATTCACCATTCATAGGGTTTAGTGGTATTTGTCCACTTACATATAGCGTGTCCTTACTTAAAATTGCTTGGCTGTATGGCCCAATGGGTGCGGGTGCTCCCGGAATTTGTATGATTTTTTTCATTCTAACTTCGATAACGTTACTTGCAAAATTAAATTGCTGTATTTTTGTACAAAGTAACACATTTCCTATTAACTGTGAAGATTTTACTCGTTGATTTTTATGATTCGTTCACCTATAATTTGGCTCATTACCTTGAGCATCTTTGTCAACGAGTGGATGTAATTAGGGATAATGTATTGGATGTAACTACCATTTCTCAATATGATAAAGTGGTCCTTTCACCTGGTCCGGGATTACCCAAAGAAACCGAGAAAATGATATCTATCCTTAATGCGTACTCAGGAAAAATTCCAATTTTAGGGATTTGTTTAGGAATGCAAGGCATTGTTGAACATCTTGGAGGTGAATTGTGTCCAAAGAAAAAAATCCTGCACGGCAAACCGGTTAAACTTTCAGTCAATAATCATGAAGTTTTATTCAATCAAATTCCTTCTCATTTTTCGGTGGGTTTATATCATAGTTGGGAGGTACAAATAGAAAACGAAAATGCTAAGTACATCACTTCCTGGGATGAGAATAACGTGATAATGTCTATCGAAATTCCGGAAAAAAGACTCTATGGCGTTCAGTTTCATCCGGAGTCGATTCTAACTGAACATGGTAGGCGAATCCTTCAAAACTTTGTTGAATTGGGTTAATACGAAAAAGGAACGATGCTAACCTGCTTGTTGTGAGTTAATTTGATTGTATAATTTCCTCTTTTTAAGGAGTTTAAGTCTACTATTTCCGCGTCTTTCATCAGTTCCTTTGTAAGAAGAACATTGCCTTTAAGATCTAAAATTTCGATCCCAATTTCGCCGAGTCTTTTTCCGTTTTTAGAAAACTGAATGGAAGTGTTATTTAAAGGCATTACCGTTACAAACCCAGCCTCTTTTTTTAATCCTTTGCGTTGAAACATGTGATTTTTCCGATTTTTAATCGCTGTTTTTTTCACAGGATTAAATACTCGAATTTTGTCTGTTCCAAAATAAACATTCGGTTTACTTTTCAGCGAAATGCTATCAGTGGGGTTTTTCCATACTCTAATATAATCCACCTCGAAGGAGTTAGGCAACACTGTTTTTTTATTAATTCCTGGTTTGAAAGGACCATTATCAACGGCAAAAGAAAGGTTCGTAATTAAGTGCATAGATGTTTTAAAATCGCCCAAGTATTCTGCAATGGTTTCTCCATTTACATAAAATGTAACCCTTCCTGGCTCCCACAAACCAGAATAAATCACCCACTCATCTACCAATTTTCGATTAAATTTCATCCATCCTCCCCAACTCTTTTTAATTGGGAGACCTTTCATTTTAACGTCATTGCATCTGTTAGGACAGTGTATATCAACATGAACTTGGTTGTGCTTTTCTCCTTTCATTTCCATGAAATCAATTTCTTCATTGGGTTCCCCGCCATACAACCAGAATGCAGGCCACAAGCCTTGTCCGGAAGGAGCTTTTGCTTTACATTCGAAATAGCCATATTTGAATTTTTCTTTGCTGAAAATCACCGAGGTTAGGTAGTCTAATTGCATTTTGTTGTCTTTGATAACCACCTTATTTTTTCTAATTTCTGCTGAATCTAAAATCCAATCCGGGAACGAATACCAGGTTGACGTCGTGTCGGCCCCCAGTGTTAAAATACCATTAGAAACATAGGTCATTTCAGGAGCAGAAAACATCCGAGTTTTGAAGTCTAAACCTCCCCATTGATAAATGTCTAACCATTTATCTTTGTTTAGTTTATCTGACTGAAATTCATCATTGAAATAGGGTTTAAGAACAGAAATGGTGTCATCACTAATTTTCCATGTCAGGGTTGGACCTTGAGAAATAGAAAAAAAGGATGCGAAAAATGCGATGGAAAAAAAGATTGATTTCATATGGAAGCAATTGATAGACAAAGCTAAACAAAAGTTTTTCAGAACTTATTTTATTTTTTTACGTAAATGAATTTTGATTTTACAATGCTACAGCTATTTCGATACCTAAGTCTTTTTTTCATGCTGATTTTATTAGCTTGTTCGGGTGGTCCTACACCAATAAAAAAGGCGGTTCCGATTGATTTAATTCAGCTCAAAAAGAAAGGTGTTTTGACTATGCTTACTGAAAACAGCTCTACTTCATACTTCATTTATCGTGAAAAAGAATTGGGTTTTGAGTACGAGGTTTTAGCTGATTTTGCCAGGCATATTGGATTAAAGCTACAGGTGAAAGTAGTTTCTGACGCGCAAAAATTCCATGGGTATTTACTCGATGGTGAAGGGGATATTATTGCTTGTAATTACGCCATTACAAGAGAAAGACAGCGTATTCACTCATTTTCTATCCCTTATTTTAAAACGCGTCAAGTATTGGTTCAACAAAAACCCAATGGATGGGAACAAATGACAAAAGAGGAAATTCAAAAACAGCTCATTACCGATCCGGTTCATTTAAAAAACAGAACTGTTTATGCGCGTCGACAATCTGCTTATTATAATCGTTTGGTGAATTTACAAGAAGAAATTGGAGACACTATTTATTGTAAGGAATTAGCCGGTGACCCCGTGACAGAAGATTATATAAACTCAGTCTCCACAGGAATGATTCCATTAACGATAGCGGAAGAAAATATTGCTCGTTTATCAGCAAAAGAAAACCCGCAAATTGATGTTTCTACCCCCATTTCATTTACACAATCAATTGCTTTTGGTTTACGTAAAACTAGTCCTCAATTAAAAAAAGTACTGGATGCGTGGTTGGTGAATTATATGAAATCTGCACGTTATAAAGAGTTGGTCACACGATATTTTGGTTCCGAAGCGTTCAATGTAGAACCTAGCCCATCTGTTGAATCAACTGACATAACCCCAGGTGAACTTTCGCCTTATGACGCCTATTTTAAAGCAAGCGCCAAAAAACACGGAGAAGATTGGCTATTGTTAGCGGCGATTGCTCACAAGGAAAGTAAATTTAATCCAAATGCCGTTGGATTGGGAGGAGCTTATGGAATGATGCAATTCATGCCAATTTCTGGTCCGTTGTATGATGTGCATCCAAATTCAAGTGCCGAGCAACAAATTGAAGGTGGTATGAAAATGCTGAAAGAACTTTTAAAAAAATATGCAAAAGTCCCAAAACGAGAAGATCAAATAAAATTTGCTTTAGCTTCTTATAATGCGGGGTATTGCCATATCGATGATGCTATGAAATTGGCCGGTAAAAATGAACTAAATCCATATGTTTGGTCTGGAAATGTGGAAGTAATGTTGCGTAACTTATCCAAACCGGCATATTACAGAGACGCAGCTGCTCAGTGCGGGGCATATCGCGGACATGCAGCAGATTACGCCAATACGGTCTTTGCTCAATACATGAAATGGAAAGAACAATTGAATAAATGATGAATCAACCCAAACTCATTGTTATACAAGGTCCAACAGCCAGTGGAAAAACAGGATTAGCTGTAGCACTTGCGAAGGAACTAAATTCCGTTGTGATTTCGGCAGATTCGCGCCAGTTTTATAAAGAGATAGCCATAGGAACGGCAAAACCTACCCAGGAGGAAATGCATGGAGTTCCCCATTATTTTATTGATTCTCATTCATTGCATGATGAGGTATCAGCTTCAAGCTTTGCTAAGGAAGCTTCACAGCTTATAAATACACAATTAGTCAATCAACCATACATTGTTATCGTTGGTGGATCGGGCTTATTTATCCAAGCGTTGTGTGAGGGTTTAGATGATATTCCTCATGATCGTGAATTGCAAGAAAAAATTACGGAAGAATGGAGGACTCATGGTATAGAAGTACTATTGGCGGAGTTAAAATCCAAGGATGAGGTTTATTTTAATGAAATTGACCAACAAAATCCCTTGCGCGTTATTAGAGCAATTGAAGCCATGCGATTGTCTGGTAAAACCATGACAGAGTTAAGAATGGGTATTCATCCACCTAAATTTGACAACGTACATTATTTTACCCTTGATATCCCACGAGCGGAGTTGTATGATAAAATAAATTCACGCGTCGATGCAATGATATTGGCTGGATTAGAAGTAGAGGCTAGGAGAGTCTATCCTTTGCGCCATTTAAAATCCTTGCAAACAGTAGGTTATCGGGAATTATTTGAATTTATAGAAGGAAAAACAACGCGTGAAAAAGCAATAGAATTAATCAAACAGCATTCTAGAAATTACGCAAAACGTCAAATTACTTGGTTTAAAGGTCACCACCCGGGTATTTATTTGAATGGTGAATTAGAAAATAAAATACGAATAATAAAATCAGAAATAGTTATTTAATATGAATGTAAATACTGAGTATATTGGTTACCTAGCATCGCTTTTGGTTTTAGTTTCATTTTTAATGAAAAACATGGTTCGTTTACGTTGGTTAAATACACTAGGCTGCATGGTTTTCATAGCCTATGGATTATTACTTCAATCCATTCCTATCATTATAACAAACGCAGCTATTGTTGTAATTAATTCTTTCTACCTGCTAAAGAGTAGAAAAAAACTAGTCTCTTTTAAATTTTTAGGAAAAAAATAATTGTTCGAAGTTCGCACGAAACTTAATAATATTATCCATTAGTCTTTGGCAGAGTGCAAGTCTACAAAATACCGATTCATTAAAAATACATGTGCATTTGCCCTTGTCTTTTGTTGTAAATAATACTACATCAAACTCCCCAATCACTTAACAACTTGAAACTTAAGTGTGGTTTCTTCGGTTGATGCTTCAAGAATTGTGAGAAAATACACCCCACTTTCCAGATTTAATAAATCAAACGTAGTTGTATTGCTCATTACTTCTAGAACTCGACCTAACTGATCCATTAGAGATATAGAAGTTATGTTTTTCCCTTGTGGTGCGTCTAATGTCAGAAAAGTACTTGCTGGATTTGGATAAACAAAATAGATTTCGTCGTCATTATTTTGAGGTAGTGAAACGGTACTAAAAGTGTAGCAATCAGACAGCCAAGTACATTGATTACTCGTAACCTCAACAGCATAATCGCCATCATTTATTGGAGTAAATTCATTCGATAGGGCACCGGTAATTGGTATGTTACCATTACAATCAATCCATTGAAAATTATCTCCTACTGTGGAGGTTGATAAAATACCATCAACTTGAGCGATAATTGGGGTTAATGCATTTTCAATTGTGAGCTGAACAATATGGGTACTATCACAACCATTTTGCGCTTGATACATATATTCATAGTCGGCTTCACTGGTTAATGTATCGCCATTATAAACGAAATAATCACCCTCACAAATTGTTTGTTGTACTGAGGTTAAAACGGGGCTTACTATCGTCAATTGCGTGTAAATTGTGCTATCGCAACCACCTTGTGATGTTAAAATCGTTTGGTAGTTTCCGGATTGAGTATAATTGGAATTGCCAATTTGTAAACTTTCACCATCGCACAGTGTAATGGATTGATTCAACGAATAAGTTGGTAAAATAGTTAAGGAAAGATTAACCAAGCTATCGCAGCCGTCTGAATTACTAAACACTTCGCTGTATGATCCGGCAGTATTCAGTGTTTGGTTCCCAAAACTATAGGTTTGTCCTTGACAAATTGCGTTGGTAGCTTGTGAAGTTTCGCTCGTACAGAATTTTTTCACATTTAATTTATATCCGTTATATGCGTTATTGTACGCGGCAAAAACGGTGTTGTCATTTCGAATTGCTAAAGCGTGAGAGTTTCCTAAACCAAGAATGTTACCAAAGGTGGACCAAATACCATTCTCAAATTGCATTACTTGCGAACTGCCATTTTGAAAAATCACTGTTGGGATTCCATTCACAATCTTTAAATCAGAAAAACCTATTGAAGTTACTGAGAATCCTTGATTACCAACTAACTCCCAGTCAACCCCATTCCATTTACGAACAGTTGCGGCGCCGTTAACTGAGTTATCACCATAAAAAATGTATGGAGTATTTAATTGATCAATTGTAATTTTCGGGAAATTTGCAATGCCATTAGCAATATTTGCTGTAGGCCCAACTAAGCTCCAGACAGAACCATTAGATTTATACACAGATACAACGCCTCCATTTGAATTTTGGGCAATAAGGTAAACAGTATTATCTGATGCAATATTGAAGTCAAGTTGAACTGCTTGAAAATTAGTCACAAATGTTGAGATGTAATAATTCCAAACTCCACTATTTAGATTCATGACTGAACATTTACCACCAAACACGGAATAGTTACTAAATGCCACAAAGGGTTCATTTAAGCTGTTAAATTTCAATAAAGCATTGTTTCCTTTGTTAACATAGCCCGTTGCACTCCCAAAATTTTCCCATGTGGTACCATTCCATTTTTTAATAAAAATACTATCGTTTATGTTTCTATAAATAACATGAGGAATATCATTCTGATCCAAGGTAATTTGGGGCTGATATGCTGCAGTTGGAGTAACTGTAGAGGCAAGTTGAATCCAATTATTTGCAACATATTCCATGGCATAAATCGAATCGTTACTATTACTTCTATATGCTACAACAGGATTACCATTTTGTTTTAATACCAGGGTGATTTCAGCTGCATTTGTACTTGTAAAATCTGGTGCTCCAACGGATGTCCATTGGGCGAAAGTTATAGATACAATGAGAGAAAACAGGTTTAAAAGGATTACATCAACTTTTTTCATGGCACGTTTTTCTTGCAAGAATACACACTAAAGTTGAAGCTTATAAAAATATTGGGTGAACAAGAAAACTTGTTGGGCGAAACACGTATTTATTGGGGTGAAATATTTAGTAATTGAAGGAGTTGCACTTTATAGGTATCACTAATTGGAATAATTTCTTGACCGATTTTTAATTCATTACTTTGAATTTGATCAATCTTCAACATGTTTATGACAAACGATCTGTGCACACGAAATACATTGGGGTTTGAAAATTTCAAGATAAATTCCTTTAACGGAAGCATGATAAGCCGTTTTTCCTTGGTAGTCTTAATCGTAATGTAATTGTCCTCAGCCTTGGCCCACAGGAAATCGTCAATCGCCAATTTAAAAAAAGTATGACCATCTTTTAAGAATAATTCGGTAATAGTGGGATTTTTATTAACGAGTGGCAATCGTGACAAACAAATTTTAATATCTTCTACACGGTACGGTTTAGCTAAAAAGGCCGAAATATTTAATTGATTACTTTTGAATAAGATACGATCATCCACATTGGAGGTTAAGAAGACCAAATTCATCTTATACCTATTTTGAATCAGTTCTGCGACATCTGTTCCATCATATGAACTTGCCAATTGAATGTCAATAAAAGCTAAATCCACCGATTCAAATTCTTCCAAATGACTTTCAACCTCCTCATAGCGATCAAATTCTCCCACGACTTCGTGGCCAAGTTCTAGTAACAACAATCTCAATTCAATTTGAATTAAGGGATCATCTTCAATGAGTATAATTTTCATTTGAATAAAATTGGATGTTTAGTTTTGACGTTAAATTAAATCCATTTTGACCAGTGATCTTTGTGTCACTTCCAATTTTCTTCAGTAGGACAGATAATAATTCAGAACCGAAAGAACTACTACCTTTTGCAGCATCAAATCCAATTCCATTGTCCAGATAAATCAATGATAATTTACCTTCATTTTCTTTTAACATTATTGTTATGGAAGGGTTATCAATCTGAAAAAAAGCATGTTTCATAGAGTTTGTAATCAGTTCATTAACCACTATTCCCAATGAAATTCCTGAATTAATATCTAATAGTTTATCTTCAAAGTCGAGATTTATTTTTAAATCAGGAAGCAACTTGGTGGATTGATTCTTTAGTTCATATAAAATTTCTGAAAGTTTAATTTTTTCCCATTTTTTTGCTTCAAAAAGTTTTTCGTGGAGGCGACCAATCACGTGAAGCGAATCCTTGACTTTGATTAATTTGGTTTTATCGTTACCAACTAAATGGTTTAATTCTATCGTTAGTAAACTGGAAACGAGTTGTAAATTGTTTTTAATTCGATGATGCAACTCTCTGGATAGTAAATCGGTTTCATTTAACTTACGCTTTGCAATTTCATGATTCCGTCTTTTTAATCTGAAGGCAAGAAATAAAATAATTGAAAGAGCAATTAGAATCAAAATGATGATTACTCCAATCTGTATTTTGTTTTGTTGTTCAGTACTACTATTTTTTGCTTGTAACAGTTGTATGTTCTTTTGCTTGATGGATTGTTCTTTTTCGGCAAGCTTGAATTTATTTTCATATTTTGCCATGAAATCATTCCTTTCCGTGTTGTACATAAAATCACGTAATGAATCGTATTTTTTATACCATTCGATGGACTCCTTGAATAAATTTTGATTTTCTTTTAATTCAGCTAAGGATTTATAGAAGTATTGAATCCTTTCATTGTTTGAAGATTTTACTGCGAGATCTAAACCTACTTTGTACGCTTTTTCAGCTTGAAGAAATTGCCCCATTCCTTTATAAATTTCACCCCTTGAAAACCAAATGGTTATTCGGGTGTAATTGTCATTTCTAGGAACAACTAATTCACTTCTTATATTGTAAATCAAAGCTGAATCAAGTTCTTTTAATTCAATAAAAAGGCCAGAAATACTTGCGTTGGCAATAGAAATCATCAGTGAATCATTATATTTCATCCCGAGAGCTAATGATTGTTTATACGTTGATTTAGCGAGATCTAGGTTGCCTAAATTCTTATAACATATGCCTATGTTGTTTAGTGCTTTTGAAATTCCTTCCCGTTTATTCGCCCGATTGAAATATTGAATAGCATCGCGATGTGCGGAAATAGCTTTGTTGTATTCAAATTGATAATAATAATGTGCTCCTAGGTTATTGTAGGCATCACCTAAATCGCTATAGGCAGTTGTTTTTTTTAGTTTTTCAATACCATTAAACAGAAATATTCGTGCTGAATCACTTTTCATTTTTATATCGTAATAGATTCCTATTCGATACAGTGCTCCGCCTTCGCCTGCGATATAATTGATTTTTTTTGATTCTTTCAGAGCTCGTTTAGCCAACAGAAAAGCCTTGTCTAAATCTTGATCATAGGTTTCATAAAATGTCGCATTCCAATTATCAATTTGACTTTTGTTGATTTGACAATTGACGCCAAATATGCATGAAACAAAAAGTCCTAAAAAGAAATTTTTCATTTGATATGTTGAAATACCAAGATACTAATTGTTTTCTAGAAAAACATTCTTGAACAAATTATTTTTTGGGTGGTTAGATTCAGTTCCAACTAGTCCCTTCCTTACCGTCTTTTACAACGATTCCTGCTGCAGCCAACCCGTCTCTAATTTTATCAGAAGTTGTCCAATCCTTGTTGGCACGCGCTTGTTGACGTAAATCTAAAACCAAATCCATTACGGGATTCAATTTGGAATCGTTATTGGTCGTGGCAATTTCTAGTCCTAACACATCGAAAATAAAATTTTTCATTTCGCTTTCTAACAATTCTTTATCAGACACCGAGATTGTCGCATTTCCATCGTTGATAAGGTTGATTTGTCTTACCGCATCAAAAAGCGAAGCAATTAAAATAGGTGCATTGAAATCATCATTCATGGCGGTATAAAAACTGGCTACAATTGAATTTACATCTATCGAAGAAGTTTCAGAAACAGTCAATTTTTCAATTAAATTTAACCCATCAGTTAATCGACTAAACCCTTTTTCAGCTGCATCAAGAGCGGTTTCTGTAAAATCTAAGGTACTTCTATAATGCGCTTGCATCATAAAGAAACGCAGCACATTGGCTGGGTATGCTTTTTTGAAAAGGGTAGTCGTTCCTTCAATGATTTCTTTGGGCAAAAAGTAATTTCCAAAGGACTTACTCATTTTTTGACCGTTCACATTCAACATATTAGCATGCATCCAGTATTTGGCAGGATTGCATCCAAACGACCCACAACTTTGTGCGATTTCATCCTCATGATGCGGAAATTTTAGGTCCATGCCACCACCATGAATATCAAAATGTTTTCCCAAATATTTGGTACTCATCGCCGTACACTCAATATGCCAACCCGGATTTCCATTTCCCCAAGGGGAGCGCCAAATTTGCATATCATCTGCATTGGCTTTTTTCCATAAAGCGAAATCTGCAAAAAAACGTTTTTCGTCTTGAGCATTCAGCAATCGCGTTTCATTTTCTAGTTCATCCACTTTGCGTCCGCTCAAAATGCCATAATTGAAATCTTGCATATACCGCTTTGTATCGAAATAAACGGATCCATTGATTGCATATGCGTAGCCATTTTCAATGATTTGCTCAATAATTTCTATTTGTTCTTGAATGTGACCTGTGGCAGTGGGTTCAATGGAAGGGGGTAATAAATTATAAATCCGCTGAAGTTCTTGGAATTTTACATTGTATTTGTACACAATTTCCAAGGATTGCATTTGTTCTAATCGAGCAGCTTTACCGATGCTATCTTCTTCATTTCCAGCGCTATTGGTGATGTGACCGGCATCCGTAATGTTTCTGACATATTTAACTTTAAAACCGAGGTGCAGGAGATAACGATAAATAAGATCAAAATTAATGAAGGTTCTCATGTTTCCCATGTGCGGCTCCGAGTATAATGTCGGACCACAAACGTACATCCCTACATGGTTTTCATGTAAGGGTACAAAAATTTCTTTCTTTCCTGAAAGGCTATTGTAAATCTGAAGATTTTTTTGATTTTCCATACAACAATTGAGTTGCAAAGGTAATTTTTTATTTTGAGGAATTTCTAAGATTAGAACTCAATCCAATTTTATCTCCAATGTGGTTCTTCTGTTCAATTGATGGTCTGCTTCTGAACATTTTACTCCATCGGCACAGTCATTTACCAATTGTTTTTCACCGTAGCCTTTTGCTATGATTTTATTGGCTGGCACACCATTTTTCTTAATGTACTTAACACAACTTTGTGACCTGCGTTCAGCTAACCATTCGTTGTAATAATCCGATCCGCGTGAATCTGTATGTGAACCCAACTCAACCGTCAAATCCGGATGTTCTTTCATGTATTTTACCAATTTATCCAATTCTATTTGTCCTTCTGGACGTAGGTTCCATAAATCGAAATCGTAGTAAATCATGCCTAAATTGATGCGGTCGCGTCCTTTTATTGGTGATAAGACCATGCTTAGATTCTGTGTTGAATTACATTCCGAAGAGCTTGACCACGTTAGTTTACCGTCGGAATAGTTAATGAGATTTCCAACAATAGAATCTGTTTCCGTCAATTCCTCCGTACTTAAAACTATAATCGGATTGTTTCCGTCTGTGATTCGTTTTTTAGTAGCTTTTCCTTTTGAATAATACGTTAATTGAGCGCCTGAAAGACTCACCTGATTTTCATCTACTACCGTAATCGTCACTTGTTTATTCGCGTAATTTGAACTTAATTTTACGGTGTGTTTTCCTTCCTTGTCAAACGTTTTTTCTGTAGTGCAAGAGGCTATATTTCCTTCTCCGGCATACGAAAACTGATATCGTGAGTTCAAAGCAGGTTTAAATGTTATTTTTCCTTTCTCGTTAGTGATAAATTGTTCTTCCGTAAGGGTATTCAAATTCTTAGCTACAATGATTTGTTTGCTCAGAACCTTATTATCGCACGTTGATAATGTTATTTCCGCTTCAATTTTATACACTGGTTTAGAAATCGAATAAATTTCGTCTTTGAAATTGTTTCTATTCGATGACATCAATCCTTTTCCTGTATTATCATCGATATAGATTCCAAAATCATCTGCGTTGGTATTGATTGGATTACCGATATGAACAGCGGGAGCATTTTTATTTTCTTGGTAAAATACATCCAACCCACCATTTCCAGGCCAACCATTCGAAGAGAAATATAAAACTCCGGTGTTTGACACAAATGGAAATACTTCATCTCCTGCTGTATTGACTTTATCTCCCAAGTTAATTGGTTCGCTCCATGCACCCTCTTTCCAACTGCTTTTATACAAATCAACTCCTCCGAAACCACCCGGTTTATCGGATGCAAAAATTAAATTCCCTTCCAAATCCAATACGCCATGTCCTACAGAATAGGTTTTATTGTTAAATGGAAATTCGATGGCTTCATTCCATCCTCCATCCATTCGTTGGTAATAGATTTTAAGGGCTAATCGAGCATATTTTATTTTGTTTACTTCGTCAATTTCTTCTTGATTTACCGTTAATATAGCTTTCTTGAAATCAGGTGAAAAGGCAATCGGCCCATCGTGTGGATTGGTTCTTTTTACTTCTTTCCAAAGTTGGTCTTTCTCAATATCTGTTGCACCATTGATGGAAATTAAATCCGTAAAAAATTGTCCAGTCCATGCATATTCTCTATTTACAAATCCCGTGTTTCGGCGATTGGAAACCAATACAAATCCATCTTTGTAGGGAACGGCACAAAATTCCTCGCCTGTTTTTATTTCTCTAAACGGTGCAAGTGTATAATCAGAATTTACAGTCAATTGTTTTAAAATCAATGGTAACTGTTGTTTCCAATTTTGAATGAGTTTACTTTGAGGCAACCTTAATAGTGCCGAATCTACTGCTCCTGTTAATCTTGGGTGATTACTGGTAATTTGCAACAACGAAAAATAGGTCAACCAATCTGATTCATTGATTTCAGGGCTTGCAGTTAATTTTTCCGACCAAAATAAAGCCTTTTTATATTGTTCAGAATTATAGGCAGCTTCAACAGCTCGTCGCATGTACATCCCATTTATGGTGTTGTTTTTTATGCTCTTTTCAGCCAACTCAGCCCAAACGGGGTAAGCCTCAACAAATTGGAGCGTATTGGAAAGTTTGGTGGCGTATTCTTCTTTAAACGATTGTCCAAAAGAAAAACCAGCGAGATTTATTAGGAGTAAAAACAGAATCAATTGTTTCATAAACAAGAACTTAACTAGAAATTAGAAATAACGAGGACTAATGAATGCATTGTTTTTAGAGCGTATGTCTATTGAAATAACTACTTCATGACTACCCCAATTGCGGTAACTCAACTTATTGAAGGGGAAATCAAAGGCATATCCCAACATCAATTTATCGTTTATTTGATAGGATGCATTAAAGCCCAACGATTCATTCATGCGATACAAACCACCAATCCAAAACTGCTTATATAGGTGCGCGGACAAGTTGAAATCAATGGTAACGGGTGCTCTATTTGTATATTTCACTAATACTGATGGCTTAAGATCAAAAACAGAGTTGATTGGAAAAACGTAACCTGCGGCCATATAATAATGTCTTTGTAAAAAAGAATTGCTGGTGTTATTATCTATTGATTTTTGTAACAAACGAGGAACTGAAACGCCTAAATAACCTCTCTTTCCGTATAAATAAGCACCAAGTCCAAAATTTGGTGAAAGGGATGAATTTGAATTGAGGAAAGTGGGATCTGTTTGGTCAGTAACAATTAAACTTTGGAAGTTGTATTGATTCGCATTTAATCCTGCTGAAGCACCAAGGGAAAGGCGAAGATTTTTAGCGTTTAATTGCATGTGATACGCAAAATTGGCCATAGCAGTGAAATTACTACGTGATCCAATTTTATCATAACTTAAATTACCCCCAATTCCAATATGCTTGCGGGCAACTGGAGCATGTACGGATACAAATTGCGTGGTAGGTGCACCATCCCAACCAACCCATTGAGAACGATGTACGCCCGTGAAGTTTAGCGATCCCCGACTACCTGCATAGGCTGGGTTATAATTGAGTGGATTAAAGAAATACAGGGATGATTGCGCATCCTGCTGGGCATTGGCACTAAGCGAAATAACAGCTAAAAGGAATAAAATTATCTTTTTCATCGTGTACAATCTTATGGTTGAATTTCTAAATACCCTTTGATCGGGTCTTGTGATTTTTTCATGGTATCAATCAGATAGAAGTAGGTAGAGGCTGGTAAAGGACCATCTACGTTTAATCCTTCCGTATAGTATCCATTCCAATCGTTTTGATACGGTTGAGATTGATAAACAAGATTTCCCCATCGGTTATAAACCCACACTTTAATTTCTGGATATTGTGCTAAGTTTTGAATGATCCAAAGGTCATTTTTTCCATCCCCATTGGGTGAGATTAACTGTGGAACTACAATTGGAATGAGTTGGGTGCAACCTAAATCAAAGGTTTGACTAATTGAACAACCTGCTACATCGGTTACAGTTACCGTGTGATTTCCTGCATCAATTCCGGTATTGGTTGGACCATTATTTCCATTGTTCCAAGTATAGGAAAATCCACCTTGACCACCACTTGCATTTACTGTTAAATACCCATTATCTTCTCCACATTCAGACCCCACACTATCCGTCATAACCACCACAATTGGATCTGGTTCGGTTAATGTAAACGAAGAATCTGCCGTACATAAATCTGCATTGGAAACTGTTACAGCATATGTTCCTGGAGAAAGATTATTCACTGATGCACCTGTTCCAACGTTAGGAGACCAATTGTAGGTAACCCCTGATGAATTATTGGTGGCAACAGAAATAACTCCATTATTAGCATTTGCACACGTTATATTTTGAATAGTGGCAGCGGTGATGGAAATTTGAGTCGGTGGATCCATTTGGATTGTTTCATTTGAAATACAACCAGTAGCTGGATCAGTCATTGTAATGGAATAAGCTCCCGGAGTGTTTAATGTTATTGAGTTCGTTCCTTGACCTGAAACGATTCCCGGGCCTGACCAAACAATGGTTGAACCTGCGGGTACAACAGTTCCTGAAATAACCGCGGTAGGAGAAACACAAGATATCCCATTTACTGGATTCAATGCATAGGTATAATCTGGAGTAGGATTAATAGAAACCGTAAATTGATCTTGTACACCCGGACATCCATTCAATTCGGCTGTAACGGTTACGGTACCGGTTATTGTATTCGATGTATTATTATCAGGTGCCGTCCAAGTAGCAATTTGTCCTGTACCAGATGCAGCAATTCCGATGGATGTATTATCATTTGTCCATGTAAAAGTACCTCCAGTTGGCGTGGTTACAAAATCGTTGGGATTGATGGGTTGACCTGGACATACTAATATGTTTGCCACGTTATTCATCGTAATTTGAGGTTGAACCGCAACTGCAACAGTAACATTTGGATCTGGACATTGAACGTTTGAAATTGAAACAGTATAGAAAACAGTATCAATTGAGTTGGTTGAACCGTTGTTTACCAAAACATCTGAAATAGTTCCTGGATTGCCCCCACCATTGGCTGCTCCTGAAATACTTGCCGGAGACGTTTGTGTCCAAGTGATTGTTGCAGAAGTTACACTACTTTCAACGGTTATTTGAGGTGATTCTCCACTACAAACTAAGGTATCTAATGTGGACACATCAATATTTCCTGTTGGATCAACCGTAACTACAAAATCTGTTTCTGTACCCGGACAACTTGGGTCTAACGTAGCTGTAACGGTTATTGTACCTGAAATTGAGCTGCCTGTTGTGTTGCTTGGAACGGTCCATGTTGGAATTTGACCAGTACCCGAGGCTGCTAAACCAATAGCTGTATTGCTATTTTGCCAAGAATACGTGGCTCCCGCAGGAGAAGAAATATAATTTACAGGATTAATAACAGCACCCGAACAAACCAAGGTATCATTAACTTGATTAAGTACAATTCCTGGCTGAACAGCTACAGGAACAACCACTGAATCACCTGGACAAAGAACATTGCCTATGTAGATGGTGTAAAATACCGTATCAATGGTATTTCCTGAATTAAAAAGTGTTTGAGCGATATTTGCACCAGCACCATTTGATGCACCTGTAATGGTTGAAGGATAAGCGGCTACCCAAGAAAATGTGGCATAGGATAAATTACTTGTTATATCGATATCCGTTGTTTCGTTGCTACAAAGGTATTCTTGGAGTGGTGTCACTTGCAAATCTCCTTGTGGATAAACATAAATCGTGTCTAAGGTTGGAGGAACAGAGGTACAACCTACTGTTGAACTGATTACGACATAACCCAAATCATTGGTTGGATTGGTTAATAATACCGGTAGAATCGTATCGGCGTTTGTTCCTGAACCACTCATTGTTGTAATTCCAACAACATTAACGGTGTCTTCTATTGTCCATGTAATTAAATAACCTGGTATTGTGGAAACCATAAAAATGGAATCAGACAATTCTCCTGAGCAGATAACCGGATTGATTGGATTCATATTTACCACCGCGGTTGGATTGATAACAAGGTCGTGCATGATAGAATCAATTCCACACGCATTGGCGGTGTAAACCCACATGTGATAGGTTCCGGGAACGCTAAATGTGATTTCAACACTGTCTGTTGTTGGCGAGGTCCATTGCGTATAATCGTAGGTTGAACCCACAAATCCGTTAGTTGATCCAAGTGTTCCATTAGTTACTGCCCAACCTGTTGCTTCTTGAATTGACCAATAATAGGCATAGTTATTTGAACAACCATCTTGATCTACATTTTGTCCACCAGATGATTGATTCGTAAAGGTAACAGGTGTATTTTGACAGATAGGTGATGCTGGTTGGTAAGTAAATTCAGCATTCGTACCGGTAGAAATGGTAATTGGTCCAACTGTTGCAAAGGTGGTTCCGCATGCATTTTGTGCCACAATGGTTGCTTGAAATGCATTATCAATGTTAATAGGTCCCACTGGATACGTTTGTCCACAGGAAGAGGTATTAAAAATATGAGAAATGGTGGTGTCATTTACGGTGGTGAAAAGAGAAGCTGGACTTCCGTCAGTGAATGAAACCGTATAATTGGTACCTGGAATGTTGTTAGATAAAATATCTAATGAGTAAGGGAAAGGTAAGCAGGTAGTTTGACCTGATCCTGAAACCGTTATCACCGGAGCTTCACCATTAAAAATAATATATTGTTTGATTACTTGACAACCATTTGGTAAAATCACGGTGTGGGTAAGTGTATATTGACCTAATCCATAGGTATGTGTAATTTGATTGGAACCCGATAAATTGGCTTGAGTTGAGTTGGGTGATCCATCTCCCCAATTAAATGTTTGGGTTGTTCCAGCTTGATAACTTGTTACATTAAATAAAAATGCAGTAGAAAGACTGACACTACAATTTCTGAATAAAGTTAATCCCCCCGAAGTGGTTGTAGCAAAACTTGCCCCATTATTTGCCAAGGTAATATTGGAAGTAGGGGTAGTATTAACTTGAACGGATACTGCTGTATTACTGGCTAAACTATTTGTATTTACTACAGTTAACGTAGCATTGGTTGTAGTAACAGTATTATAAATGACGTTATGTGGTCCAATGCCTGTAGCGGTTGTTGGCGTAGCACCCGCACCAAAATTCCAGGTATACGTTGCTCCAGGAACCGTGTTAGTGGATGTGTTAATAAAAGTCACTTGCTGCCCTTGACAAATTGTTACAATTCCTCCAGCACTTGCGGGAAGTGTGGTGAATGATGCAATAGGGCTTTGTGCTAAACTTTCTTGAAATACTACTTGTATAAGCAGTATTGCGAAACTAAAAATTCGCATGGAAAAAGATGAAATACTCATTTAATTAAATTATCGGTGCAAATATAGTGGATAAATAATGGAAAATACTTTGTTCGTAAATCAATCAATTAAAAACGGTTGATGATTAATTTTAATTCAGCCCCATTTCCCAAGGTGCTTTTAAAATCCCCTTTGATATTAGCCATTTTAATGCGATGCTGTACATTTTGAATTCCCAATCCTTTTCGAACATTTTCCTCATCAAATCCAATACCATCATCTGAAATTGAAATAATAATATCGCTGAATGTTTTCTCAATTTTAAATTTTACAGATTTCGCCAAGGCATGCTTAATGGAGTTATTAATAAATTCCTGTACAATGCGATAAAGGTTGAATTTATCAATATTGATTAAATCCTCCTCCGAAAAATCGTCTTGAATATCAACAATAAAATCTAGGGTACCTATAGAATTTACTCGATAGGCAAATCGATCAATTGCATTTAAAAATCCATTATCCAATTCGGGTGGTAATAAATTATATGCAATTTCTTTTAACTCGCGAATGCAATTTTGAATTAAATGTCCAATCTCGTCTAGTTGGTTTTTTTGATCAGGTTGTGGAGTTAAACTTTGATAAAGAAGATTGAGTAAAACCATATTCTGACCCAATCCATCATGTAATTCGCGAGCAATTTTCTTTTTTTCACTTTCTTCCGCTTGTGAAATTATCTCATATTTTTTTCGTTCAAATTCAAGTTCTTCTGTACGATCTATAATGTGAGCAATAAAGATAAGATCATCCTCTGAATCAAGTTTATTTAAAATAACCTCAACGGTTTTTTCTTCTCCTGTTAGGGTTTCTTGGTTAAAATCCTTTCGAAAAGAATTTCCTGTAGTTAAATCAGAAAATGGAGTGTTTCCCAGCGAATTAAATTCATAAAAATTCAACCCGTCAAATCCACCATGAGGTACTTGGTATAAATCATGAGAAGCCTGGTTTGCCATTTCTATTTGTAAGGATTCCCCTTTCAACTTAAACATGGGCATAGGGGATTTGTAGAAAACATCCCGGTATTTTTTTTCAGACTCTTCTAATTCGTCATTTAATTTTTTTCTTAAGCTACCATACTTGATCGTTTTTTCAAGTAATTCTGGTTTAATGTCACTTTTTAGAATATAGTCTTGTGCACCTTTTGAAACGATCTGTAGGGCGATGTTTTTATCGTCCAACCCAGATAATACAATAACGGATGCATGAGGAAAAATAGTTGCGATGGAATCATATGTAACAATACCATTGGAATCTAAAATATTTAGATCAAGTAAAATGACTTCAGGAATAAACTCCAAAGCGGCCTCTTTGGCTTCTTCTATAGACGCAATAGATAAAATGAAATCAGATTCAAATCCGACGGTTGTAAGTTGAAATTGAACTAAATCTGCAAAACTATAATCATCTTCAACAATTAATATTTGCGTTTTATTCATAACGTAAAGTTATATGGTTTGCTCAATATTACTAAAAAATACGCGGTCTTTATCAATCACTTTATGTAATCCTTCAAAAAATTCTTGTTTGTTTTCTTCTTCAATGCAATCAAGTGGAAAAGTGAGTTGTAAGTTATTGATATAGTCGAAATAAACCGTTTGTTGATGAATAGCCACTTTTCTTAATCCGGTAAAATAGATTAAAATGATTTCTCTGTCCGCCACCAATATAGCTTTTGTTGATAAACCAACTCGATATTTGTTCCGCCCTACAAGCGTAAAAACGAAAGAATCTACACTAAAAGCTAAAAAAATAAGAGCAGGAATAAGGGATTCCTTAGTTATTGAATACAATCCAACACTTAAAACCGCCATTACGGTAACTTCAATTAAATTGTAGGTGGCAACCCTTTTTTTTCTGGACAAACTAACAGGTTTATTCCATTGAAATCGATCTAGTTTTGACACCATAGATAAAGCCATCCATCTGCGCGTGGTTCTCCTTAATTGAATGATAAAAAGGATAAAACCTAATCCTGCGAATAATTCAAAGCGGTAAGGAATTTCGGATCCGGTTATTCCAAATGAGTCGAAAGGAATATCAAATCCAATAAAAATGGCCAAAGCCATTATAGGAAATGTTACAAAAAGGGACAATACATTAATGAAACTATTCATTTGGAATCGCTTTCAATTTTTGTTTGAACATCCCAATTCTATGTTGTATTTGCTGAATTTTTCCATCCACTTCTTTTCTAAGTGCATCTGCTCCTTTCGATTTTGCGAAAAAACTCAAATTATTTTCCATTTGGTTAATTTCTGCATTTAATTGATCAATCTGTTTTCGAATAAATGTTTTTTCACGAAGTAAAGCTTGTGTTCGGTCATTGCCTGCTGGAAGTGATTCGAATTTTGCTTTGTAAATAATCAATTCTTTTTCAGCTGGGTCAATTTGAAGTGTTTCGTAATGTCCGTCTAATACTTTTTTGTATGATTGATAAAGCTCATCCCTTCCTTCAGCTGGAATTGGTCCAATGGCCTTCCAGGAGTCAGCAAATTGTTTTAAAGTGTTCAAATCAGTTAATTTCTCACCAGTTGCAACAAAGCCAGAAAGATTTTCAAGAACGGCTTTTTTCGCCTCCAAGTTGGTAATTAATTCTGATTCTTGTTCCTTTAAATTGTTTTCACGTGCATTAAAAAAAACATCACAACTAGCTCGGAATTCTGTCCAAAGTTTATTTTCCAAACGCTGACCAGCATTACCGCAATTTTTCCATTCTTTCTGCAAGCGAATTAGCTTTTCGGAAGTGGTGCGCCAATCCGTAGAATTTTGAATTTTTTTCGCTTCTTCTATCAGTTTTCGTTTTTTGTCAGCAATTTCATTTTGGTGCGCTTCGATATTTTTATAGAATGCTTTTTTGGTATCAAAAAATAAATCACATGCCGCTCGAAATGATTTCCAGATTTCTTCATTTTCTTTTTTCGGAGCTTGACCAATGGTTTTCCAATTTGCTTGAATTTTCAACAACTCCTCCGTGGAAGTTTCCCATTGCTTTGCCGTTTGATTGTCACCAAGTTTTTCCGTTAACTGATTTAATTGAGTGAGCAATTCTTTTTTCTTTTCAAAGTTATCGAGTTGGATATTTCTTCGTTCGTTGTAAAATTGATTGATTTTTTCATAAACGGCCCGAACGGCATCCCAATAATTGGTTTTTAATTTTTCCCATTCTTCATTTTGAACAGGTCCAATTTCCTCCCATTCGTTTTGAAGCGTGCGCAATGCCGACTCCATGTCTTTAATATTAGCAGAATTTTTCAGCATTTCTAACTGATTAATTAAAGCTAATTTTAATTGGGTATTTCGATGATAGTCATGATCCTTCAGCTCTCGATAAATCTTCATGTTGTGAAAGAAAATCTCCAACATGCGTGAGTAATCGCGTTGAATTTCGTCTCGTTTATCTCGTGGAATATCGCCTATTTTTTTCCATGTTTCATGGATTTCTTTTTGCGCATTGTATGCTGCACCAATATTTTCTTCGTTTTCTATTACCTCTTGTAACTTTTCAATGAGCGATTTTTTATGCCTTAAATTTTCTTTTTCAAGCGCATCTTTTAAGGTTTTTTGCTCATTTCTTTTTGCCTTAAAAGCAGAATATTGGGTGTAGAAAGCTTCCTTAATTTCGGTAAAGTCTTTTACTTCATATGCCTCTCCGGTTTCGGCCGCATTGAGTTGATTGACTTGTTCTTTGCGTTCCTCTTCGAGAATAAAATCGTCAAATTTACCTTTTAATTCTTGAGCTTCTTTTCCAATACTCAACAAGTCATCAGCCTGTAAAAGTGTTGTAATTTCTTGAATAAAATGATTGGTTTCCATAGGTGAATAGTTATGCCAATTGATTCATTTCAAAGTTGGTAAGCGTTACAAATTGTTGCATGCGCTCGTCCATATCTTTTCCTGAGATTTCAGTTAATCGTTCTGTTCCAAATTTTTCAACACTGAATGATGCTAAAGCGGATCCAGCGATTATAGCTCGTTTCATATTTTCGAAAGATGTATCATCCGTGGCAGCAATATAACCCATAAATCCTCCGGCAAAAGTATCTCCTGCTCCAGTTGGATCAAATACGTCTTCTAGTGGTAAAGCCGGGGCAAAAAATACATTTTCGCCATCAAATAACAAGGCTCCGTGTTCTCCTTTCTTTATAATCAGCACTTTTGGTCCCATTGCTCGGATAACTTTAGATGCCTTCATAAGTGAATATTCTTTCGATAATTGACGTGCTTCTTCATCATTGATTATTAACACATCTACCATTGAAATAGTTTGCATTAAATCAGAAAGAGCTATGTCCATCCAAAAATTCATGGTATCCATAGCAATCAATTTGGGTCTACTTGCCATGCGTTCAATTACTTGACGTTGAACCTGAGGTGACAAATTTCCAAGCATTAAATACTCAGCAGATTGAAATTCTTCAGGTACAATTGGATCAAAATTTTCAAGAACATTTAATTCGGTAATCAAGGTATCACGTGAATTCATGTCATTGTGGTATTTTCCGGACCAAAAGAATGTTTTTTCTCCTTCTTTGATTTGTATACCGGCAGTATTTATACCACGTGTTTTCATGAAATCTAACGTTTCTGAAGGGAAATCATCTCCCACTACGGAAATAATTCCTTGATTTTTCATGAAAAAGGATGCAGATAAGGAAATAAAAGTTCCTGCTCCACCCACAATTTTGTTTGTTTTGCCAAATGGAGTTTCAATGGCATCAAAGGCAACACTGCCAACCGTAACAAGACGCATAATTAATTATTTTGGATTACAAAGATACGGTATTCGCTTTGAAAAATATTCAATAGATGTAATTATTACGCACCGATACTGGTGGTATTTTGTTGATGGAGAAAAAGTCCAGTCTATAAATAAGGCGTTCAGTGTAATTTATCGCTACTTAATTTGCCATTTCACTCATGAACTTGATGCGCATAAGCCTCAATTCTTCTTCGGAATACAATCCGTCAAATTCGTGATATGCGGCAATTATATCGTCCGATTCTGCTTCTGAAAAGTAGTCGTAAATTTCTTCTTGATTTTCACTATCCATCAATGTTTCAATGTAATAATTAATATTTACTCGAGTTCCGGACGAAACAATGGCTTCAATTTCATCAATAATTTCGGGTAGTGATTTTCCTTGCGAACGTCCAATGTCTTCTAAGGGTAGTTTACGGTCAATGTTTTGAATTAACTGTACTTTTAAACCGGATTTGTTTACTAATGATTTAATAACCATATCCTGTGGTCGTTCTATGTCATTCTCAGTCACATATTTTTCGATCAATGCAACAAAAGGTTCCCCATATCTGGTAGCCTTCCCTGATCCAACCCCTTGTATGTTAGTTAATTCATCTAACGAAATAGGGTAGTGGAAACACATATCTTTCAACGAAGGATCTTGAAAAATAACAAAAGGTGGAATGTTTCGTTGTTTGGACAGAGATTTTCTCAAATCTAGCAACATTTCATACAAGGCTTCGTCAAAAGCCCCTCCTTTGTTTCCAACCGTAATTACAGCATCATCATCATCATCCGTATTGGAGAAATCCCTTTCTTGAATTAACATAAAAGGAGTAGGATTGGTAAGAAATTCTCCTCCTGTTGGAGTTATTTTAATTACCCCATAGGATTCAATATCTTTGGAAATCAATCCTGCCACGGTAGATTGTCTGATTACTGCATTCCAAAAATTTTCATCTTTCTCTTTACCCACACCAAAAAGGGGTAGATTATCATGTTGATACGATTTAATATCTGAAGTAACATTTCCTGCAAGGAAAGCGCAATAATGCTTTGCTTTTTGTGTTTCATTGAGCATTTTAATCGCTTGAAGTAGCATTGAAACATATTTACCTCCTTCCTTGCGTTCCTTTGGATTTTTGCAATTGTCGCAATTTTCTGAACATTTTTTCTCATCAAATTGCTCACCAAAGTAATGCAATACAAATTTCCGTCTACACAAAGATGTTTCGGCATAGGAAACCATTTCACCTAATAATTGCTTCCCTATTTCTTGTTCTGATACGGGTTTTCCTTGAAGAAATTTTTCTAATTTTTCAATGTCTTTATAACTGTAAAAGGCAATACATTCGCCTTCACCACCATCTCTTCCTGCTCTTCCCGTTTCTTGGTAATAGCTTTCAATTGATTTGGGGATATCGTGATGAATTACGTATCGCACATCTGGTTTATCAATGCCCATTCCAAAAGCAATCGTTGCCACAATGACATCAACTTCCTCCATCAAAAACATATCCTGGTGTTTTGCTCTGGAAGTTGCATCTAGCCCTGCGTGATATGGAAGTGCTTGAATGCCGTTTACTTGTAACAATTCAGCGAATTCCTCTACTTTTTTTCTGCTTAGACAATAAATAATTCCACTTTTACCAGCCTTATTTTTGATGTACTTAACAATTTGTTTTTCTACATCCCTTTTCGGTCTTATTTCGTAAAATAAATTATCCCTGTTAAAAGAAGACTTAAACACGGTAGCATCTAGCATGTTTAGGTTTTTCTGAATATCATATTGAACCTTAGGAGTAGCTGTTGCCGTTAACGCAATAATTGGTACATTAGAAATGCGCTCAAAAATTTCGCGTAACCTCCTGTATTCCGGTCTGAAATCATGTCCCCATTCTGAAATACAATGCGCTTCATCTATGGCAAAAAACGAAACCTCAACGGAGGTTAAAAAATCAATGTTTTCTTGTTTCGTAAGTGATTCTGGAGCAACGAATAACATTTTGGTTATTCCTGACTGAATGTCCTTTTTAACTTTGGTAATTTCTGTTTTTGAAAGGGATGAGTTGAGAAAATGCGCTACGGCTTCGTTGTCACTGACATTACGAATGGAATCCACTTGATTCTTCATCAAAGCAATTAAAGGTGAAACGATAATTGCCGTACCATTAGATATCAGTGCCGGAAGTTGATAACAAAGTGATTTTCCACCTCCTGTGGGCATGATGACAAAGGTGTTTTTCCCACAGAGTACATTTTCTATAACAGCTTCTTGTTTTCCTTTAAATTTGTCAAATCCAAAGAATTTTTTCAAGGCTGCTTTTAAGTCTATTTTTTCTTCTGTTAAATAGGTAGGGTTGGTCATAAATGCTTTTGAGTATTTACAGAATATGTTTTGTATGCTAAATTTAGGTTAATTTTTTTAAATAGCAGCCAATACCATTATTTTTATTAGCTTGTTTGAAAAACTCTATGTATTATTTACACATTCTTGTTGTATTATCCGTTTTTGATGTGAATCCGCTGTTAAAAATAAATTAATATCTTTGGAAGTATTGAAATCCAACTTTATAAAAATATGTACGACGAACGGATTGAAGCATTTATGAAACTTGCCCTGGTAGATGGAGTGCTAACGGATAAGGAACGCGAAGTATTGATTCGCAAAGCGGTGGAAGCAGGCATCGATCAAGATGAGTTTGAAATGGTTTTGGATGCTCGATTATTTGAAAAAAAAGAGGAAATGGCAGAGGAAGAGCAGACTGTAAAGGTGGAAATCCCTCCTGTTATTCCTGTTGAATCGAAAACTGTTAAAAAGGATCAAGCAAAATGCCCAGCTTGTGGTGGAGTACTTCCGGCTTACGCAGCACGATGCACCGAATGTGATTTTGAAATATCTGAGCGCGATTCGAATGCTACAATTCAAAAATTGTTTGAAATGCTGAATCAAATTGAATCTTCTCGACAAGACAGCACTGATTTGTCAAACCCATTTGCAGCTATTGGAAATTTCTATGCTAAATCATTTTCCAGCATTTTAGGTCCTGGTGCTATTGAGCGTAAAAAAATGGAAGTAATCTCAAGTTTCCCTATTCCAACCACTAAGGTGGATATGCTTGAATTTTTGGCCTTAGCTTTGCCAAAAGCGAAACAAAAAGGAAATTTTTTAACTCGAAATTCAGCAGAGAATAAGGTGCACAATGAAATGGTTCCGGTTTGGAAAACGAAATGTGAACAGATTATTATAAAAGCACGTTTTTCTTTGAAGGATGACCCAAAAATCCTTCAAGAAATAAATAACTATGCTTTACAAATTGAAATGAATTAAAATTATGGGATTATTTAAAAGTGCAGAAGGCGGATTTATGGATGTTATCCGTTGTGATGAACCAGATTATCTCGTTTGGAAATGGAAACCATCTGGTAGTTCAGCCGATTCAACAAAGCAAAATTCCATTCGTTATGGCAGTAGTTTGCGTGTGAAACAGGGGGAAGTTGCCGTATTTGTATATGCAAAAGAGGGGGGTGAAATTCAGGATTTTATCGTGGGTCCACATGATGAAACCATTAAAACAGCAAATTTTCCAGTGCTTTCCAATCTAGTAGGAACTGCTTTTGGAGGCCAAAGTCCATTTCAAGCAGAAGTGTATTTCATTAATATTTCTGGGAATAATCAACTTAAATTTGGTATCCCTTATTTTGATGTTTTTGATCCTCGTTTCGTTGATTTTTCAGTTCCTGTTGCTGTTCGTGGCACGCTCACATTTAATTTGAGTGACTACCGTGCTTTCATCCAATTGAATCGACTGATTGAATTCAACAAAGAGGATTTATTTGATCAAGTAAAAGACGCAATAACTAAAAATATTAAACAGGTAGTAACCAATTTACCTGCCGAAACTCAACGACCCGTTATTCAACTTGAACGAAATATCATTGAAGTGAATGACCGTGTTACGCCAGAGATACAAAATAGATTGGTTACAGATTTTGGACTCAATTTAAAGGCATTGGATATAAGTGCCATTGAAATTGACAAAGAAACCGAAGCGTATCAAAAATTACAAGCTATCACTGCGGATCAAGTTACAAAAACGATTGATGCCCAAAATGCTGTGAACATTAAAAATTTGGTCGACACACAGGAAATTAACGCAAAGAATTTAGAAGAAACGCTTCGTGTTCAAAGAGAAGAGGCCCAACGAGCTCAAAAATTACAAACAGAAACATCGTTTATTAATACCCATGCCTTAAATCAACAAGCTGATGTGCTGAAAACAGCGGCGGATAGTTTGGGTTCCATGGGGCAAATGGGTGGAGGAGAAGGTAATGGAATGAATCCAGCCGGAATGATGGCCGGAATGGCTTTGGGAGGAGCAATGGGAAATCAAATGGCTGGAATGATGAATCAGATGGGTCAAAACATCAATCAGAATCAAAACACACCCCCTCCATTACCCACCGCTGTTAGCTATTTTGTTGCATTTAATGGTCAACAAGCAGGACCTTTTACCTTGGTCGAATTAGCACAATTAGTCTCGAACAATCAACTTACCAAAGAAACATTGGTTTGGAAGGCGGGTATGGCAAATTGGGAACAAGCGCAAACAATGGCCGATTTATCCGTCCTTTTTAATCAAGTGCCACCACCTGTTCCACCAGCAATATAAACAGATATCTATGAATGATTCCGATTTTTTTTCCGTTGATAAATTAGTTGAATTTGGCTTGGGATTATCCATTTCTCAGCAAATGGTTGCCTCCATGAATTATTCACTAAAAAATGCGATTACGCCAGGGGCAGAAAATAGACTTATTCCTTCCGTTGCTGCTGAATTATTCTATTTCGCCATAGATAATCATGCTGCAGGACCATTTACTGGAAGAGAGACATTGGAATTAATCCAGCAAGGAAAAATTAATAAGAATACCCTTTCATGGAAACCTGGAAACACGGAATGGAAAAAAATGGAGGAAATGCCCGAAATATTGAAATATATAGCATTACTTCCCCCTCAATTACCTTAATTAAAGTCTATGAAAATTAATTATATCTTGCTTTCGTTTGCCGTAGCCATCTCCGCTTTATTAGCGTATGGATTTCTACTTCTACCTGCCTTTTTTGCTGTTGATACCAACTTTAAAATAACGTTCGGTTTGAATATGTTTTTAATTTTCTCCCTTTGTCTGTCGCTGGGATTGGCCATTTCAGCCCCCTCTAAAAAATCCACTGTTCTAATTCGAACAACCGGTTTTACTTCATTTCTATTGTCTTTACTTTTATTTTTTATTCTAAAAATAGTTGTTAATTCTTCTGGAATAATCATTGTTGTATCTGGACTTTTTTTCTTGTTTACGCTTCTAGCAACTTATGCACTTCAGAAAACGAAAGTCTAAATTAATATCATGCGCCACATTCAATTCGTCTTAGTTAGTTTCTTATGTTTTTTTTTAATTTCCATTAATGCTCAAATGATTGATAATAAAGAAGGAAATGCACTTTCTCAACTTCCGTTTTTCAATCAAACATTTATCTATAAGAATAAAATCAAGCGACTTAAAGGTAATTTTTCTATTACCAGTCCTACGACTTCCATTATGTCAACAGGGTTGTATGCGGTCTATGAATTTGACAACAAAGGAAGGTTGAGTTATACCTTAGAGACTTTCCAGGGAACCGAACGAAAAGATTCTCTCGAAAATTTTTACTATTACAACGATGAAAATCAATTAATCCAACATAGAAAAAAGGAATTGAATGGTTATACTTCGATACTCAATGACTATGATGATAACGGGCGAATTCAAAAGCAAGTTTTTCGCAGGGATATTTTGGATGAAAACAACCAAATTAAGGAGTCTTATATGATTAGCGAAGAAACCATGAAGTATGAAATTACTGACCTGACGGAAAAACAAATTATTTATAATAACTACAACTTGCCTTATTTGGAAATCACGCGTGTATTTAATGAAGACAATTATTTGATAGAGGAAATAGAGCAATCTAGTACAACTGCTGGAATTTATCGAAAAACATTTGAATACAACGAACACGGCTGGCTACAATCGGTAAAAAAATTCAATGGTAAAGAAGGAGAACCAGTGGAGGAAAAACGATTTAAATATGATACATTCGGTAATTTGACCAATGTTTATGTGTACTCATTTAATATATTAAAAGAAGAAAAGGAATTATATTACAACGAAAAAACATTCATTTTATCCAATATGTTAGTTATAGATCCGGCAACAAAACGTGTTAAGATTTTACAATTTAAGGACAAGTTATTTTATAACTAACTGTAACTTTTCGTCTCAATTAATGTCTTACTAGCTCCATGAAGCGAGGTGATTACAATACGGCTGTTGATTTGTATGCAGACGGTTTATTTAGGTTTGCCTTGAAGCAAGTAGTAGATAGGGATGTTGCTAAAGATTTAGTGCAGGATACCTTCATGAAAGTATGGGAAAAACGGGAAACGATTCAAGCAGAGAAAGTCAAATCCTATTTGTTTACAACGATTTATCATTTAATTGTGGATTGGTCAAAGAAACCAAAATCCATTCAACATGATAGCTTCAATGCTGATTTTCGATCTAAGGAGAATCCCCCTTTTGATATTGAATCCGTCATTGAGGAAGCCTTACAAAAATTAACTCCGATTCAGAAAACGGTGTTGTTGTTACGTGATTACGAGGGGTATTCATATACCGAAATTGGAGAGATGACAGAGCTGTCAGAAACCCAGGTGAAAGTGTATATCTTTAGGGCTCGTCAGCAAATGAAAGCGTATTTTGTTCATTTAGAAAACATTGTATAATGAAGCAAAAAATCAATAGATCAAATTTTGAGGCTTTCTATTTGGATTTTTTAGAAAGCAAGTTGAGTTCGATCGATGAGGTGGAATTCATTGCCTTTTTAGAAGAAAATCCGGAATTAAAAATCCCTTCTAATGCCATTGATTTTAAGCTTGATCGAAATGGGATAGAGAAATATCCTACTAATAGCAAGAAGGAATTATATCAATTTTCATTGATTGAATCTAAGGTTGATTCAAATTCAATTTCTTTTTTTCAGGCGGCAAATGTTGATGGATTATTATCAGCAGAAAAACAAAAAGAATTGGAGGAAGCGGAACATCGTTCAATTGAATTTCAAAAGTCAGCAGTTCTTTTTAACTACACAAAATTGAAGCCTGATTTCACCCTCGTTTTTGAAAACAAACAACAACTTAAAAGACCAGAAGGAAAAGGAATATCACATAAATTCATCCGATATGCTGCAGCCGCTGCTTGTATTTCAGGTTTAATAGTTTATCAAATTAATCAGGATGAAACAACAACAACTCCCATCGCTAAGCAAATAGCGAAACCGGAATCTAAAAATGGTTTATCACAGAAAAATACAATCAATACTTCTTTACCTTCATCGTCAGTTCCTACATTTTCAAAACCAACTCCTCAATTTGACGCAAAAGATAGCCTCAGTAACATACCAATTTTGGAAAAAACAGAAATGTCTCCAAGTTACGTGGAATTTCCTGCAAAATTAGGGGATTCAAGTATTAAAAAACCGCAAATTATTGAATTAATCCAATTGCCAAAAGAGCAATTTACCTCAATTAACCCGAATGAAATAGAGCAAACTTTGCCAATCGTTCGGCCATCGGATGTTTTAGAGCATAAGCAGTTTCCATTGCTAACCAAATTGGTGGATAAATTTTTTCATATTAATCTTGGTTTGGGCAAGAAAACTCGAATTAAATCGGATGAATATTATTTGGTAATTGGTTCATTTCAGGTTACTAGAAATATTAGTAAATAGTTTTAACGTTCATTCCACCTTGTTTCCAGTGTAAAAACCTTAAATTTGTTCTAAATTCTTAATACATGCAAGTCCCAGTAACTGTTTACACTGAAATGACTCCAAATCCAACTACAATGAAATTTGTTGCAAACAAATATTTATTGGTTAGTGGAGAGTCTGTTGAATTCAAAAATAGCGTTGAATCTAAAGGTTATTCTCCTTTAGCAGAAGAATTATTTAAATTTCCTTTTGTTAATGGGGTTTTTATTGCAGCAAATTTTGTGACCATTACAAAAACTGATAACGTTCCTTGGGATTTTATCACCATGGAATTGCGTGAGTTTGTTAAAAACTGGATCGCTGACGGAAAAGATGTATTAGTTCAAATGCCTCCTGAAAAACCCGCAGTTTTAGAAAATACAGAAAAACCCGCTGTTTACGAACCCCATGAAATTGATGATGCTATTCGATCACTACTTGATGAATATGTCAGACCTGCGGTTGAAAGTGATGGTGGTGCCATTGATTATAGAGGTTTTTCGGAAGGAAAAGTAACGGTAGTATTGAAGGGGTCTTGTGCAGGTTGTCCTTCTTCTACCGCCACGTTGAAAGGAGGAATTGAAAATCTATTGAAACAACACCTCCCTGAAGTTCAAGAGGTTGTTGCAGAAAATGGCTAGTTAAAGAATCAATGAAAAATTGGATTTCTATTTTTTTGTTTCTGTCTTTGTTAGTTGCTTGCTCTACCAAGGATAATTCTTTACCTCAAGTTGCTAAAGGAGGTAAAAGATATGGAGGCGAATTTAGATTTATGTCCTTGGAAAAGGTTTCGAATCTTTTTCCGATGCATTCAATGGATTTGTATTCTCAGCGTATCAATACTCAACTATTTGAATCCCTTTTTAAAGAAGATCCTTCTGGTAAAAAAGTAGTGCCACATTTAGTGGAGCGACATAGTATTTCAACGGATGGATTGACACATACTTTTCAATTAAGAAGTGGAATTTATTTCCATGAAAACGATTGCTTCAAGGAGAAAACAAGAGAACTACAAGCATCTGATATTCGGTATGTACTGGAGTTTGCATGTTCTGGCTTATCATTAAACCACTTATCTCATTTATTGGTCAATAAAATTGAAGGTTCGGAAAATTTTCATAATCAATCAAAAAAACAACGCTCTCCCAACCATATTTCTGGAATAAAGATTTTAGATAACTATTCATTTACTATTAAGCTGAATAAACCCTTTGCTGATTTTGAGAAAATTCTATCTCATCCAGGGTTAGGAATTTTTCCGAGAGAATGTTATGAAGCGTATGGTGAAAACATGCTAAAGCATCCCGTTGGTACAGGTCCTTTTCAATTGGATAAAATGGATGAAAGCGGTATACGACTCATTCGCAATCACCGATATTGGAAGAAAGATAATTTTGGAAATAGTTTGCCATTTTTGGAGTCGGTTACCATGATATATGGAAAAGATAAGAATAGCGAATTACAAGCATTTGAAAAAAATCAAATTGATATTGTTTTGGAGGTTCCGGTAGAAAATGTCCAGGATTTATTTGGTTCATTAGCTGAAGCACAAGGAGGTAAAACCATCAAACACCGGATATTTTCTCGTAAAAGCTCATCCATTAATTATTTGGCATTTTCCTTAAATAAGAAACCTTTCAATAATATTCATGTGCGCAAAGCTTTTCAATTGGCCATTGATCGTACAAAAATTGTAGATGACGCTTTGTTAGGAGATGGATTTGCTGCCATGAATGGTTTTATTCCCACCATGGATGGATATACCCTTGACTCTACGATAACGCTACCTTATAATCCCGCTCAAGCAAGGAATGAACTGGCACTAGCTGGGTTTCAAGGAGGTGTAGGATTTCCATCGCTCAAGTTATGGGTGAATTCCATTGAAGGCAGTTCTGTTAGTAAATGGACAAGAGAGGTTATTACACAATTGTCAACCAACTTAGGGATTAAAATTGATATTCAATATTGCTCGTTTAAGGAAAAAACGGAAGCCATAGCAAGAGGTGAAGCATTGATTTGGCGCTCGGGTTGGGTGGCCGATTATCCAGACCCGGAAAGTTTTCTTAGTATTTTTTACAAAGCTCACTCCACCGTAAATCCATTTTGGGGAAACATTAGTTCAACCAATACCATGTTCAATAATTATTATGAAAAGTCTTTAGTTGAACAAAACAAGAAACTTCGTATTTCGTATTTAAATCAATGTAATAAAATACTCATGGATGAGGCCTTAGTTATACCTATCTATACGGATGATTTTTTCGTTGTTTTGAATTTAATACTGAGAGATTTTCAAGTCAATTCGCTGGAAACAATGGATTTATCAATGGTTTATATTAAACCTATCCAATAGCTTTTAGTATTTCTTCAATATAGTTTAAAACGCTTTCTCTGCCGTGTTTCGATGTGCTAGAGGTAGAAAATACAGGTGGAATGGTTGCCCAAGACTTAGCTAATTCTTTTTTATATCGAGCCAAATTCCTCGAAAATTCAGAGGCAGATAGTTTGTCCAATTTGGTAAAAATGATCGAAAAGGGAATTTGTTTTTCACCACACCAATTCATGAATTCAATATCAATTTTCTGGGGTTCTAATCGGGCATCAACCAAAACAAATAGATTGATTAAAGATTCACATTTAGTTAAATAATCGACGATAAATTTTTCCCATGTTGCTCGATCCTTTTTAGAAGCCCTTGCGTACCCATATCCTGGTAAATCTACTAAATACCAATTTTCATTTATGATAAAATGATTGATTAATCTTGTTTTACCGGGTGTGCCTGATGTTTTTGCTAATTTTTTATTTCCGGTAAGCATGTTGATCAAGGATGATTTCCCAACATTTGATCGACCAATAAATGCAAATTCCGGTTTGCCATCTTTCGGACCTTTTTTAAAATCAGTCGAGGATATTACAAATTCAGCCTGTTTTATTACTAACATAAGTTACAAAGTTAATGAAATAAATCGGGCTACTTGTAGACGGTAAATGACCAAATCTGGGGAACGAGAACTATTTATCCCTGTTTTTCGATTTGGATGATTCTCAATAGCACCTGAAAATCGTTATCTTTGCCTTTCAATATTGAAATTATGAGTTATTTGGAACTCTCTGAACAAGAGATACAACGCCGAGAAACATTAACGAAGTTAAAAGAATTAGGAATTAATCCTTATCCAGCTGAATTATATCCAGTTACTGATTTTTCACAAGATATTAAATCCGATTTCGTTGAAGGTAAACAAGTTTGTTTGGCTGGTAGAATGATGAGTCAACGAATCATGGGAAAGGCTTCTTTTGCTGAATTACAAGACTCATCTGGAAGAATTCAGGTCTACATCAATCGTGATGAATTGTGTCCAGGCGAGGACAAAACACTTTACAATGAGGTTTTCAAGCGTTACCTAGATTTGGGTGATTTCATTGGGATTAAAGGGTATTTGTTTAAGACACAAGTTGGGGAGATTTCCGTTCATGTTCAAGAATTTACGCTGTTAAGTAAATCGTTAAAACCACTTCCTTTACCAAAAACAGATAACGAAGGAAGAGTACACGATGCCTTTACAGACCCAGAATTACGGTATAGACAACGCTACGTAGATTTAGTGGTTAATCCTGGTATAAAAGAGATTTTCATTAAACGAACAAAATTGTTTAATGCCATGCGTCAGTTTTTCAACGATGCAGGATATATGGAAGTAGAAACTCCCGTTTTACAAGCAATTCCCGGTGGCGCCTCAGCTAGGCCTTTTATCACCCATCACAATGCATTGGATATTCCACTTTACATGCGAATCGCCAATGAATTATACTTGAAAAGATTAATCGTAGGTGGATTTGACGGGGTTTATGAGTTTTCCAAAAATTTCAGAAATGAAGGAATGGATCGAACACATAATCCGGAGTTTACCGCCATGGAAATATACGTTGCGTACAAAGATTATAATTGGATGATGGAGTTCACTGAGCAACTCTTGGAATATTGTGCTATGGCCGTTAATGGAACTACCCAAGCCACTTTTGGTGAGCATGCTATCGATTTCAAAGCTCCATATAAACGGGTAACCATGCGTCAAGCAATTCTTGATTTTACCGGTTTTGATATTCAGGGTAAATCGGAGGAAGAATTGAGAAGTGCTGCATTGAATATGGGTATTGCAGTTGATGAAACAATGGGCAAAGGAAAATTGATTGATGAGATTTTTGGAGAAAAATGTGAGGGGAATTACATTCAGCCGACATTCATCACAGATTATCCCAAAGAAATGTCTCCGCTTTGTAAGGCTCATCGTGATAACCCAGAATTGACCGAGCGTTTTGAATTAATGGTGTGTGGAAAAGAAGTGGCAAATGCTTATTCTGAATTAAACGATCCAATTGATCAACGAGAACGTTTCGAGGAACAACTGCGTTTGCAAGAAAAAGGAGACGATGAGGCCATGTTTATTGACCAAGACTTTTTACGTTCTTTGGAATATGGAATGCCTCCAACAAGTGGACTCGGAATTGGTATGGATCGCTTAATCATGTATTTAACCAATAATACATCCATTCAAGAAGTATTATTTTTTCCGCAAATGCGCCCTGAAGTTGTGCAACCTAAAATAGAGCTTTCAGCTACAGAAACTGAAATCTTTGAATGCATGAAAATACAAACAGAAATGTTACTACCTGATTTGCGTGCTAAAGTGGAAATGAGCAATAAACAATGGGACACGAGCATAAAAACACTTACTAAAAACAATTTATTGAAGGTATCGAAAGAGGGAGATTTACTTTACATTCGATTAGTTTAATTTTAAAAAACCATGAAAACGAAGGAAGAAATTGTTCAAAATTGGTTGCCTCGTTACACTGGGAAACAATTAGGAGAATTTGGCAAGTATATTTTACTTACTAATTTTTCAGGATACGTTAATTTATTTGCAGAATGGCATAATGTTTCGGTAGTAGGATTAGATAGACCCATGCAATCGGCTACTAAAGATGGTATTACTATTATCAATTTTAGCATGGGAAGTGCTATGGCAGCGACAATTGTGGATCTTTTATCTGCGATTGATCCTAAAGCCGTATTGTTTTTAGGGAAATGTGGTGGATTGAAAAAAAAGAGTCAGGTTGGCGATTTAATTCTTCCAATTGCAGCTATTCGTGGAGAAGGAACTTCCAATGATTATTTTCCACCTGAAGTTCCTGCTTTACCTTCATTTAATTTGCAAAAGGCCATTTCTTATACCATACGGCTCAGTGGGAGAGATTATTGGTCAGGAACGGTTTATACGACAAATCGCAGGGTATGGGAGCATGATGAAAAATTCAAGGACTACTTGAAGTCGATTAGAGCCATGGCAATTGACATGGAAACGGCGACTATTTTCAGTGTCGGATTCTTTAATGAAATTCCTGTTGGAGCTTTATTGTTGGTGAGTGACCAACCTATGACACCTGAAGGAGTTAAAACGGAAGTGAGTGATCAAAAGGTGACCACAGAATACGTCAATGATCATTTGCGAATTGGAATTGATTCATTAAAGGAACTTCAAAATACAGGCATCTCAGTCAAGCATTTAAAGTACTAAATACAAATTGCTCAAAATTAAAAAGGCGTCACATTGTGACGCCTTTTGTTGTAGTAGGCATAAATTACGTTATGCACCGGTAGTTTCAGAGAGTAATTCTTCACCAGAACCTTTATTTTTTCTAAAAGTTAATTTGTCTTTGATTCTGTCTACAATGTAGTACATCATCGGAACAACAATGATGGTTAGGAACATGGAGCTTGTCAATCCACCAATTAATATCCACGCCAACCCATTTTTCCATTCAGCACCTGATCCTTTAGCCAAAGCAATAGGAATCATACCAATAACCATGGCAATAGTGGTCATTAAAATCGGCCTCATTCGTTCCCGAACTGCCTCAAGTAGTGCGTTATAAGTACTCTTACCTTCGGTTTTTAGGTGGTTGGTGAAATCGACAATTAGTATGGCATTTTTAGCCACCAATCCAAGTAACATCAACATACCCAACATAGTAAATATCCCCATACTTGAGGCTGTTAAATTTAATGCGAGTATGGCTCCAATCAATGAAACAAGAATTGAGAAAAGTACAACAAATGGATAAACAAAATTGTCATACAAGGCTACCATGATCAAATAAACTAAAATTAATCCAATACCCATGGCAGTTCCAAGGGCGCCCATGGATTCTTTTTGACGCTTAACTTCACCTCCCCACAACATACGAATGTTCTTGTCTAACGGATTTTTTTCTAGGTATTTTTCAATTTCAGTTGCAACCGTTCCAGAAGCAGTACCTAACACATAACTTCGTATGGTCGTATTGGAAATTCTATTTTTTCGTTCCAACGATCCATTTCCGTTATCTACGGTGATTTTTGCAAAATCAGCTAAGCGAATCTGTTTACCGTCGTTTGTATTGAATAACATTTCCTCAATATCATCCGCACTTTTTCGATCAAATTTGTCTAACATGATACGGATATCGTATTCTTCTCCTTTATCATCGAATTGAGCATCGTCGTTTCCAGTTAGTGCATTTTGTAATTGCATCCCAACAGTGGCTATTGGTAATCCCAACGTTCCCATTTTCTCTCGGTCTAATTCGACCCTCACTTCAGGTGTAACATCATCAGTAGAAATAGTGGGGTCTTTTGCTCCCTTCATTGCTTGAATAGCATTTTTTAATCGACGAGCTTCTTTTATCAATAATTCACTATCGTCAGATGAAAGGAAAATTTCTATAGGTGCTTCCTCTGACTCCACCATGCCCATATTCAGCGCCTTTACCTCAATCCCGGGATATTTTTTTTCTATTTTCTTACGTATTTCATTCATGTAAATAGCTGTAGGGAATGTGTTTTGCATTCCTTCTTTCATTTGAACCGTAATTTCAGATTTGTTTTCTGCTCCAAAAGCTGCAGCTCCCATACCTGAGCTAGGTCCACCAACATTAGAGAATACAACATTTACAACCTCTTTTTGGGCTAAAATTAATTGCTCAATTTCTAACGTGGTTGCATTGTTTTCTTCAAAAGTCGTACTCTTGTCATACTTCAATTTAATCATGAATTTCCCTTGATCTCCTTGAGCAACAAATTCTTGTCCAACAATGCCTAGTCCCATACTTGCCATACTTGCTACAAATAACAGAAGTATTCCAACTCCCATTATGATTTTATGACGCAGTGACCAAGCCACCAAACTAACATAGGAATCAGTGAAAATTGTCACCCTTCTTTCAAACCATAACAGAACGGCATGAAATGGATTTCTTGGATTCAACTTGATGTCTTTGGCAAACCGTGAGGCCAACCAGGGTGTCAACGTAAAACAAACGAACAAGGACATTAACGTTGAAATAACCACTACGATGGAGAATTGACGAAGGATATCAGAAATTACTCCTTCAATGAAAACAACTGGTGAAAATACTACCACATCCACCAGCGTAATGGCTAATGCAGTGAATCCAATTTCATTTCTACCATCTAAGGCTGCTTGCCTTTTGTTTTTACCCATTTGAAGGTGACGATAGATGTTTTCAAGAACAACGATGGAGTCATCAACTAAAATCCCAATTACTAAAGACATAGCCAACAAAGTCATTAAATTCAATGTGTATCCCAATAAATACATGGCAATAAACGTGGAAATTAATGAAGCAGGAATGGAAATTAATACAATAAACGCATTTCTCAAACTATGAAGAAACAATAACATTACCGCCGCAACCAATAAGACAGCTAATTCCAAATCATGTATTACGGCATTTACTGAACTTATTGTAGGAATCGAAGTATCGGTGGCAACAGTAAATTTAACCCCTTCTTTTTTATACTTTTCTTCAATTTGTTTGAATCGTTCTTTCGTTGCATTGGACATATCAACCGCATTGGCATCACTTTGTTTCATGATACGTAATCCAACCCCATTTTCTCCATTGTATCTACTAATCGCAATTTGATCCTCTTTAGAATCAGCAATGGTTGCCACATCTTTCAATCTAACAATTGAATTATTATTGGAAATTATGATATGTTCCCCTAGCTCTTTAATAGATTTAAATTTACCGGATAAACGAACGGTCATTTGCTCACTTTCGTTTTTTACCTTTCCTGTTGGGAAATCTACGTTTGCAGCAGCAATCGATTGATTGATATTGCCCAGCGTTAATCCGTATGCTTTTAATTTTTCAGCATCAATATCAACTTTAAATTCTCTTCGCTCACCCCCAATAACTTGAACCTCAGCAACTCCTTTGGTTTGTTTGATCGATGGTAAAATTTGGTTGTCCATTAATTGCATGAAATCCCTATCGGTCATGTTTGGCGCGATGGCACTGACTTGTAATACAGGTGCAGCATTGGGTTCAATTTTCGCTAAAATCGGTTTTTTTGCTCCTTCAGGTAGTTTATTTTGAACATTGTTGATTTTTCGCTGCGCATCCTGCAAGGCTTCATCCATATCGGCAGAAGGCTTAAATTCTAGTAATACAACAGAAGCATTATCCAACGAAAAGGATGTAACTTCAGATATGTTTTCTAGTCCACTTAAGGCATCCTCCAATTGTTTAGATACTTGGTTTTCAACAGTGGCAGGAGATGCACCCGGATAGGTTGTTGTAACCGTTAAAATGGGTGGAGAAAAATCGGGTAGTAATTCATAACTCAGCTGATTGTAACTAATCAACCCTCCACCTATAAGTATTGTAAAAATTACAATAATAAAAGATGGGCGTTTTATTGATAATTCGGTAATTGTCATTGTATTAACGCTTATTTCAGTTTAACGTTTGAATTATTTTTCAAGTTGACTTGTCCTTTTATTACCACTTTGTCGTCTTCAGTAATTCCGGAAACAATTTCTATGAAATCGCCATCTGATGTTCCTGCGCTGAAAGGAGTTAATAAAGCTTTTCCGTTTTTAACTACGTACAATTGAGGGCTTTTTGTTGATCCTACTAATGTTTTACGCGGAATCGATAATGCGTTATGGCTCGAACCATTTGCTAAAATTGCCGTTCCAAACATTCCTGCCCGAAGCTCGTTGGATTTGTTTACTACTTCTACTTGTACCTTTACATTATGCGTTTTATCTGCTTGAACAGAAATTGTTTTGATAGTTCCTTGCAACGTTTGATCGGCAAGTACATCTGTATTTACTTCTACTTTTTGACCAACTTTGAAATTATTAATATCTTTTTCAGGTACGTTAACGGCTAGTTTTAAAACGGAAATATCAGTTACTTCTAAAACAGGGGTTCCAATGCCAATAACTGAACCAAGATCAATCATTTTTTTAGTAACCACTCCGTTGAAAGGTGAAACAATCGTACAGCCTTTAATTTGTTTTAAGATTTGAGCCTTTTGAATTTCTAAACCGCGAATAGCTAATTCTATTTTTTCTAATTGAATATCAGGAGCAGCATTTTGTTGAGCTAAAATTTTATAGCGATTTTCATCTTTACGTTGGCCATCTAGATTCACTTCAATCGTTTGAAGCTGTAAACGCAACATTTCATCATCTAATTTAGCAATAACACTACCTTTTTTAATAGCGTCCCCTTCATCAAAATTGATACTCACTACTTTTCCTTGACCTTCAGAACTGATTGTCGCTTGTTTGTTCGGTTCAAACGTTCCCAAGTATGAAAATTGACTGTCGAATGTGTGGAATTGGGGTTTAGTAGTTTCAACTAAAACAGCTGCATTTACATCATGGATATAAATTTTTGCAGCAACTTCCTTTTTATTGCTAAATAGTTTGAAAATCGTTGCAATGATTAACCCAATTGCTACAAGACTTACAATTATTACTCTTTTATTCATTGTATTATGTATTTATTTTATGTTTCCGATTGATTTTAAATAAGTTACCTCTGCTTGGCGCAATTTTACATAACTACTTACCACATTAGTTTGAGCTTGTTGAACTGCGTTGTCGGCTTGAATTAAATCATTTGTACTGATCGTACCTTGTTTATATAGGTTTTCTGTTTGTAAATAAACTTTTTCTGCAAGCTCCAATTGTTCTTTATTTAGTTTTAAAGAATTAGTTTGATTATTAATTTCTCTACGTGCATTCAGGGTAGCTAAATCCAATTGTTGGGTTAACATCATTTCCTGATTTTCAAGTTTCTCTCGATTTAACACATTTACCTTGTGTTTATAAACTTTTTCTAATCCATCAAATAAAGTCCAATCTAACCGTAATCCAATGAATGCAGACTCAATACCTGTTCGGAAATTGTCTTGAGGCTTCATGTTTAAGGTATAATTATAAGCAGCATAAAATGATAGGTTCGGTAAATACGCCATTTTATTTCCCTTGCGTTCTTCCAAATTCATTTCTTTCTGCGCACTCAATAACTCCAATTGTGGACGATAAACGGTGGATGTATCAACTAAAATGGTTTTTTCGATCAACTCATCGGAGAGTAAGGAGATCTTATTATTTACAGGGATTCCTGTCAAAATGCGCAACGCATCTTCAATTTGAATGGTAGTTGAAGCAAGATTTTGTAGGGTGTTTTCTAAGGTTAATCGGTTGATTTTTAATTTGTCAAGTTCAATCGGTGTAATTAATCCTTGTTTCAACAAATTAGTCATGTTCGCAACCAATTTGTCTAGGTTCAACAGGTTTTTATCAATGTATTCCTTTTGTTTGTTTATCGCTTGTAAATTGAAAAAAGCACTTGCTACCTGATATTTTACCTCGTCTTGAGTCATTTTCAATTGTATATCCACAATTTTTTTATTGATGTCTAACGCTGCTAGACCATAATTGAGTTGCGAATTATAAATGATTTGGGTTAATTGTACCGTATTTCCAAAATTGTAAGGCACACCAAATTTCACCGTTGAATAAGTTCCCGGTGTACCACCAAAAAATGCAGCAGGCACTACCTGTCCCGGAATAAGGGCATTGTATTTATAATCTCCGGTTGCTGTCACCTTTGGTAAACGAGCGGCTAGGTAGGCGTTTTTTTGTTTTACATTGATTTCAATGTCAAGCTTTGCATTGCGAATAGATTGATTGGCTGTATCAGCCATTTTTAGTAATTGCTCCAAATTATACGTTTGGCCATTTACCGGTTGGCTTAACAGGGTTATTATCCCACATGTTATTGCCACTATTGCGTGGTTTTTAAATTTATTCATTTGATATTTTATTAGGAAATAAATACTGCACAATCATTTCTTTAATTGCTTCTTTATGTATCAACAATTGTTCATCATATTGGGTGTGTGTCATCCCATGAAGTTGTTGGGTGAGTAAACGCGCCATAAATGGATGTTGACAATTTGCCATAATAATCATGGTAATACTGACAATGTCAATTTTTCTCATTTCTCCTTTTGACTGAGCTTCCATAGCCTCTTGAAAAACGCCCGTATTAGCCATTTTCTGTAAAAGTTCTTTTGCCTCAATCCCAGCATCTTTGTTTCGTGCCATTTCATTGAGGATGAAGGTTGGAATTTCAGGATGTTTGCTTAGAAAATCATATTCTCTATCAATGAGCAGGCTTATTTTTTCTTTTAAACTTAAACTCGTAGCAAAAACCTCAACCATACTTACCATGAAATCTTCCATCACCGTTTAATAGATAATAAGGAAAAGTTGGTTTTTTGAACGGAAATAGTAGTTAACCAATGCCACATTCATTCCCGCTTCTTTTGCTATTTCGCGAGAGGTACAACCGGCAAATCCCTTAGCGATAAAGACACGCTTTGCGGCTTCTTTTATCTTTTCTTCGGTAGAGGTAAGGTTACACATGTTTAAAAATCGATTGCAAAAATAAACAAAGATTTTAAACACTTGTTTAAAACATTCCGTTAAAATTTGAAAATTTCTTTGGTTTGAGTTTCGTTAAATTAAAAATTCTAGGATAAAAAATCCTTAGTTAGAAAAATTAATTAAATGATTTTCAATTTGTTGAATTACTCTTTGGTGGTCAAATTTTGCGATACTTTGTTCCAATTCATGATCGAGCCATTTTTTTTCTTTTTTCAAAAAGCGGCTTATTTTATGTGCGAGCGATTCACTATTTTCAGGTTCAAATAAATAGCCTAGTTTTCCATTTTGTAATAATTCCATTGTTCCTCCGGCATTGCTTCCAATTACTGGGGTATTACTAGCTAAAGACTCCAGGGTTACCATTCCAACCGTTTCTGCTTTACTCGCCATAACAAAAACATCAATCGCCTTATAAAAAACGACGATATCTTTTCGAAACGGTCGAATATAAACCTGCTCTCTAAGGTTATGCGCTTCAATAAATTGGTTAATTTGATTGTTGTATTCTTCCCCTTCATTGTGGGTTGGTTCACCCAGAAAAAGGATTGAAATTTGTGGTTTTTTCAATCTGTTAATGGCTTCTAGTAAAAGTAATTGACCTTTTTGTGGATCAAATCTTCCGGCTAATCCAATGATCACTTGATTCAGTGGTAAATCCAAGGTTTTTCGAGCCTCTTCCTTAGTAATTGGTTGAACAAACGGAGATAGATCTAATGCACTTGGAATAAATATGACCCGGTCTTTGGGCATAAACGTTTTTTCTAATACTTGATTTTTTAACCATTCAAGCGGGCAACTCCAGGTATCAAGCAATCGAAATCGAATGGTATGAAGGAGGTTCTTTTTGGAAACACCCAATTGCATTTCCATAAAATAGTGAACTTTCACATTTGATTTTCCCCAAAACTTGGCCGCAACCGAAACACTCATATCTTTCACATCACGTAAAATGAGGTGTTCAATATTATGTTTTACTAAGTGTTCTCTCAGTTTTCGGGCTGCCTTAAAGTCGTAGTATTTTCTATGCTTTTCGATTTGTTGAAATGGAATCTGGTGTTCTTTACAAAAAATATGAAACGAACTATTTTCTAGACCCAATGCTAATATCGTGTGACCTTTTTGAATCATCCACAGGGCATTTTTGGCTTGATTCATTTCTAAACCACCCCAACTTTCCGTTCCACAAATGTATGCTATGCGCATCGATATTGAGAATGCAAACTAATTGCCATTTTATTTTTATTAATCAGCATATTATTTCGCAAAAATAGATTACATGTATTTTGATTTCTTCTCGTTGAAGACTTTTAAGGTTGTTTTGGATAATCTCTTTTTGGAGTATTTTTCTTCTTTCATTTCATAAAATCCACTTTCTGATTTTTTAAAGGAAATGCGTGTTTCTTTATCTTGTGTTCCTTCGGCTCCTTCATCATTAAATGATTTTTCTCCTGAATAAATAACCTTCAATGCGTTGTCTACTACTCCGATAATGCATCGTTGTTCCTCCATATTTCCTTGAGCCATATACCCGCCAGACACGCTTACACAAATATTTTTTGGTCCAAATACTTCAAATTTTTCTAATTCGCCATATCCACCAAATCCAGACGGAATGGCTACGTTTTTAACTACATCTATGCGATTCCAACGATCTCCCTCGTATTGAAATAATCCAATATTCATAGAGCCTGAAGACATATGAAAATCATTTGGATTGGTAATTCCCATGGCGGCTAACAAGTAGTTTTCTGTTCCGATGGAGTAATATTGTTTTCCAACAATTTTAAATTCTGGTTTTCTTGATGGTTCTGTCTCATTCACAAAGTCGGAACCTAAACTCGTTCGTGAAATATTGAAAAGTTTAATTAAGTCATTATCGTTAACTGAATGTTCAGACGAGGTTTCCAGTTTTAGGGTATTTGACGCAATCGAATCTGCTTTTTCTTTATCCGCTTTTGCTTTTGCCAAGGCAGCCTCTGCTTCTTTTAATTTTTGTTTTTCTTTATCTAATTCAGCAGAATTGGTATCATTTCCACCACAATTGGTTAATGCCATTAAAAGCACAAAACTAGCCACGATTGAAGCCCCTTTTTTCATAAATCTAATTTTAAAATTATTCATTCAATTTAAGGATAAAGATAAATTTTTTTCGTTCAGAAAATACACGTAAATAAAAATAATTAATCACTGTTTTAGAGATTGGAAAATGAAAGAAATTAACTGATTTTTCTCATATTTTTTATTTTAAATACTGTGTAATTTGGCTCAACCTTTTAAATTAATCGTTATGGGATTCCTGAATAAAAAAATGAATTGGTCGAACGCAGAATTTATTCCTTTTAAAGTCTGTATAGCAGCAGCTTATTTATTAATTGGTAGTCACTTTGCTGATTTCTTTACTCCCTATAAGTGGTGTATTTTGGGCCTATTTAGCCTCACGCTCGTTTGGGTACTGGTTTTGTGGATTAGAAAAATGAAACAAAAGTAGTTTAATACCAATAGGGCAATAGCCTAAAAGGATCCAGAGTTAATGAAACCATCAGTACATTATTGTTGTAGAGAGTGGTCTCTCCTTCAAATTTACCAAGACTAAATCGAAGGGATGGTTTGGCAGATAGCCAACTGGTGAGTCTAAAGTTTACACCCATTTCCAACGTTCCAGCAAGGGCGGCATCCAAACCAGATAAAATAAAAGAACCACCAAGCAAACCATAGGGGGCTATTTTTGTCAAACCATGTGTATAACCTGCGGAAAAACCAAACCAAAGGCATTCATTGTTTGCTCCTCCAAGATACGCGCTTGTGGTGATTCCAAAACTATTTATATGTGATATGCCCAATTCGGCTCCAACGCCGGCTGAAGGATAATTATCTACGCAACCCAGTCCGGTCAAGTTTAGCATAAATCCCCTGTTAGATCCATCTAACCACGGAGCTTGGTATTTCTTTTCGATATTTTCAACTTGCTTTGCATTAGCAAGGTTGTTAGTTTCCGTTTGGTATCTTGTGCTTTCTTCAGGTAAATCTTGGCCATAAGACCAAAGCGAAGTAAACAAAACAAGTAGAAAAAAGGACGTTGTATTTCTCATAATTGGAAAATTGTAACAAAGGTAATTTTTTTTGAAAAATTAAAAGAAATCAATAAATTCAATAAACTTGTTGAAAGATCTTGAAAAACAATTGTTAATCTTAAAAATACACCCTTTTTTGAGAATAATGGCTTACTTTTGCACCTCATTTTAAAACTTACTAGTATGAAATTTAGCTTTTCGTCGGCGTTGTTTCTTGGAGCGCTTGCATTAAACATGAATTGTTTTGCTCAATTACCAAAACTTTCAAAACCAAAAATTAATGTTTCAGTACCAGGCGTTAAAAGCGACGTGAAGGCTTCTGATGTTGGGTTAGGTGGAAAAGATCCAAGTGGCTTGTTCCGTAATGTAACCAATGACAATAACGCTGAATTTCACAGAAAATCTGCCGTTACTAATCTTGCAGCTATAGAAGCTGAATTTGCAAAAACAGCTGTTGATTATGAAGCATTAACTAAGTTGATTTTTGAAAATGAGCGCACCTTGGGACACATAATGAAATTGGAACCGAAAATTGATCGTGCCAAATATGATGAAAAATATTTGCCCTTAAAAGAAAAGGCAGATAAGCAAAATGCAGCGTATGCTGAAGCTCAAAAATTGGAATCTTCTTTTCAAAAAGATTTCAATGCACCTACAGAATTCAAAAAACCAGATCCAATGACATTCCGTACAGACGGGTATGGTTCACACACACAATGCTATTGCAGAAATTATCGTTCTGATGTAAAAACATTAGCAGAATATGAAACGGCAAAAAAGCAGTATGAAGCATTGACTGCTCAATTAGTTGGTTATTCAAATGCAGAAACACAAACCATTTTTGCAAACATGGCAACTTGTATGACTAATGGTAACAATTACGCATTATGGGCATCTAAAGAGAATTTAGAAAAAGCAATTACTGAATACAGCAAAACAACCAAACCGGCTGAACCTAAAAAAGTAATTACACGATGTGATGATTATTTGGCAGCGTTGGGAAGAATCGAAACGGATAACAGTTTGAAATTGGATGCAGCTTCAATAGCAGCGTTAACCCAAGCAAAATCAACCGTTGCAAAAACGAAAGCAGATGCTGAATTGTATATTAGTAGTGGTCAACACAAACAATATATGGACAAAATGCATGCAGCTGAAATTGCGAAAGTATTCTTGCCAAAAGCGGCAACTAAAAATGCTACATTGGAAGCTGGAGCAATGAATTATGTGAAAGGTACAGAATATAATGATTACCTTAAAGGAAGATCAGACAGTCAAGTTGCTTCAACAATGAGAGCAGTAACTACAACAGCTTCTACGTACATTAAGAAAAATGAATACGGGTTGCCATTGTATGAATACCATGAAATTTGGGTTGCATTCAAAGGAAAAGACGGAAAATGCTATATGTGTGCTGTTTACGCAAGCTACACGTACAAAGGTGGTGGTGTATATTCAACCACACCAACATGGGGAGCAGATGCACCAGAAGAGATGGCTTGTGACAACGTAATGAAATAACTACCTACTTCTATTGGATGAAAGCTCGGTTTTTACCGGGCTTTTTTTATATCAATAAGTATGGGATGAGGTTTAAAACACATTTTTATAAAGCATTAATAACTTACGGTAATTAGTTTATAATCAGATAAATGCATCATTTAAATATCTTTTTTTATTTTTGTTTAATTAAATCAAATATTAATAGAAATTATGAAACAACTTTTTATCCTATTTTTTCTTTTCATGTCATTCGCGGCAAAGTCTCAAACAGAGGTGATTTTGGAAAAAATGAACAATACTGTTTTCGTTTCTTGCGATTCCACAGCAACCCCAATTTTTAAAAATGGAAAGGCATTTTATTTTATTTTTGATCAATCTGGAAGAATAGATGTCCGAGCAGGAGCCGAAATTTCTGAAGCTATTGATTCACCTGTATTGTTTACAGGTACATGGGCTAATAAGGATAAAACTATTTTTTGGGAGTGGACTGAATCTAAAAAAGCAGGAAGTGCTATGTTTAACGAAGAATCTAATAATTTGACTACAAAAAGTGGGATGATTTATAGATTTATTGGGAAATACTAGGATTTATTTTTCTTTTCCTTTGTGTTCAAATGAATTTTATTCATGCTGAAAACACTTACCCGATGCGTTTGAGGTAGTGCGTCTGCACCTCGTCCCTTTTTTTGTTATACCGCTGCATTGTACACCGGTTGTATTAGATTTATAGCTTTTGCTGATTGATTTCCATGACCAACAGGGAATGCAAACTGTTTTTTCTAAGCGAGCTTCTTGCTTATCTTCCAGTAGATGAAAAAAATCGATACCGGTAATTTTTTCTACGCTATCAATAGATAGGGCAAATTGTTGTAGGGGCATACTTGAGGATGCGTTGGGTAATACAAACCCAATTCCTTTGATGGAAGGTTCCCTGTAATCTAATATCACTTTGTAGTAGTACTTCGGAATGGCCACTTGATTTCCTCCAATGGTGGGGAGTCCTGGGGTCAAAACAGGCCCGGTAACCACATAGATCGATTCATTTTCATTGGCCCAGGTGCGCACTAAACTCTCCAAGTTCTTCCATATTCCACGATTGAATCCCGGTAGTTGGGGACTCATATTGGAAAAATAAAACGATTCAATCATCGTGGTAGATGACCAACCCATATCTGCGGCTGGGGCTAAATGTCCTCGATCAAATCCGGATTTTTTATAGTCAGTATCCGTGGCAGAACCGGTTGAAACTGCTGGGTCTACCAAAAATTTATTGGTTCGTTCAAATGCTTTTTGAGTTTCTTCTGCTGTGAGTTCATAAGCCACCCAATTCGCTTGTTCGGCCGCTTCGTTGTATGACAAGGTATATCCGGTATGCGTGATAACTTGTTCCCCTTGTCGAAAAAAGGGAATCTCAAGGTGTTGGATCAGTGAATCGGTCGTTGATTCCTCCACCTGTTGTTCCACTGCTGATTCGGGTAAATCCCGTTCAACTTTGGGAGTAGGTTTGTTGGTTTCTGTGCAGCTTTCTCCAAACAACAACAACAGAACAATTCCCGAACTAAAAAAAAGGCTGCTTAACATTTTCATCTAAGTGGGGTATAAGTTCTGTTTACTACTTGCGAAATTAGAACAATTCACTTCCTGAACAAAATGGTGGATGATTTTACATTTCATTAAGTGTCAGATCATTCAATAATCAACCTACTTTTCCATTTCCAAGACAGCATCTAACATACGTTGAACCAATGTTCCATTCAATTTCGTAAAGGCAAACCATGGTTCGGTAAACTCTCCATGGACTTTTTTACCAAGGTCTTTTAATGATGCACCAAGGTGATAGATTTCTTCATCATCTAAAATTAGAAACCGATCGTGACTTTGTTTCAAGGTTTTAACTTCAAAATTTCCATATTGTTCATTTGCTTTTTGAATATCCAGTGAAAGTTGCTTGTCGACAGTTTTTGTATAAAGAATTACGTGAACTTGTTTTTGTTTTTTAGAAAGATGAGTGAGTGTTGTCTCGTCCATATAATTGTCAATAAGAACTATTTTCTTTTTTGCCGAGCGAATGATACGTGAAGTCAGTTCATAGGCATCAAAGACTTGCCCGTCAAAGAAAATTCCTTGGGTTGGAATTAGGTTCGCGTTAATTTGCAAATCAATTTCAGATACCTTTTTAGCTAAATCTTCAACGGTGTTTTCTATTCGATTCATGCGCTGGTTGATAGCATACCCTTTCAGCAGAAATTCTTTTAACACGCGATTTGCCCATATGCGGAATTGGGTTGCCCGAACAGAATTCACTCTATAACCGACTGATAATATTGCATCAAAGTTGTAAAACTTTATTTTGATTGTTTGCGTTTTTCCTTTCATAGCACCGTGTTGAGTGGTATGTTCCAAAATGGAACTAACCACTTTTTCGTCAAGTTCACCTAATCTAAAGATATTCGCCAAATGTTTGGAAATAGCAGGCCGTTGAGTACCATACAATTCAGCTATTTGTTCTTGTGTTAACCAAATTGTCTCATTTTGCTCATCAACTTTAACTTCGATATGTGTTGGTAATTCGGCCGTTTGGTATAAAATGATTTCATTCTTCATACTATTGAAGATACGGAATTTTGTTGAAGTTTACAAACCCTTTAACATTATACTCTTCGTTCAATAAACCACTTTTTGAACCGTCAAGAATTTCTTGACAGTTATTGTTTTATCTTATTCTTTTTCATTGAAACAATTAGTGATTTGAAGACTGATATTTTGCATGCAGCTGAAATAGCCAAATAGTTTGATCTTCAATCCGAACTTCTATTTACTCAACCAGTTCGTTGGGACGGTAAATTATTTTCTCATTTTTCTTAACCTACCTAAATAGAGCGAAAATTGGTGAGGAAAACAAGAGATAAGTGGTAGGTTTCAAAATGGAACTAACCACGAAGAATCTACATCGATTTTCCTAACTGAATTGGTATTCGGTTAATCGTTGCGCTCCGAATTTCATCAAAACACCTTGATCTACCGCCCATTTTAAATCTCTACTGGCGGTTGGTGCTGAAATCGTTTTAAAATGTATTAAATAGTCTTTTCTGCTGAATTTGTTTTTGCCGATTTTATCTCCAAACAAGCGGATTCTGTCTTCTGTATGAAGTGTAACTGTTTGAGATTGTAAAAGTTCGTCTAATGCTTCTAAAAGTATCTCAAGCATAAACTCAATAAAAGGTGTTGAATGTCCCTTTTTATCAGACTCGGATAATTTAACGTAATATTCTGCTTGTCTTAATTTGATAAGGCGCTCTACAGGTAGAAATTCAAATACGGGATATTGTTGCATTAAAATGAGCGTTTGCCACAGCCTACCCATGCGACCGTTGCCGTCTAAAAAAGGATGAATAAACTCAAACTCGTAATGAAAGACACAACTTTTTATTAAAATCAAATCTGCATCGTTTTTTAGGTATCGGAACAAGTCTTTCATAAGTCCATTAACTATTGAACCATCAGGAGCAATATGTTCTACTTTTGAACCTTTAACAATACCTACATTTTTGGTGCGTATTCGTCCAGCCTGCTCAATTAATCCATTCATAAGAATGGCATGGGCTTTTTCTAAATCTTTTAATAGTAAGGGATTAAACGAATTGAGTTGCTCATACACCGCAATTGCATTTTGCACTTCAATAATATCTTTTTGAGGCGCCAGAACTCGTTTGTTATCTAGTATTGCTGTTATTTGAGCTTCAGTTAACGTGTTTCCCTCTATTTCCAGCGAGAACTTAATTGTTTTAATCCGATTTTTTTTACGCAGTTCAGTGGGTGGTTTATACAAATGCGTACTGTTGATTTCTCCTATTCGTTCTGAAATAGAAGCAATTAACCGCAATATTTTATCAGTTAGTTGATAAGGAGGTTTCATTTACTGTATTTTTATGATACTATCATTTGATACTATCAGAAGAGCAAATATATGAAATTTGCTTAACTTATACCTCCTTATCTTTTTGAAAAGTGGGATGTAGAAAAAGCATGATAATGCTCATTCTATTTAGCCAATCAGTTTCATCTTCTATTCACACCTCAATGTGCTGAAGCAATATTTTTGGGTGGAAATACTGATTTTATTTTTCATAACTCACCTGAATCTGGCGAAAATCTGTGAGAAAAGCAAGAGAGAAGTGGAAGGTTTAGAATGAAACTAGCCATGTGGAACACCACGAGGTAAAAAGTAGTTGTTTTTGTTTTCTCTGTACTTTAATTGAAGTACATTTTTGTATGTTTTTTTCGTTATTTTTGTGAAAACTTAATTCACATTAATTGATTTCCGATGGTCGTTGACAAGAAAATACTCGCTGCAGTTAAAAAATCTTTTTCACAATTTGACTTTTCTCGTCTAGAAGAGAAATGCACTAATGAAGCCCAAACTCGTTCCTATTTGATTGAGCCCATGTGTGAAATACTTGGTTTCAGTAGGATTGACGACAAAGATATGCTAACAGAAATTACGGCAGGATGGGGTCAAAAAAATGCAAAAGCAGATATAGGTTTGATTATTAAAGGTAAAAAGCCAGAAATAATTATTGAATGCAAAAAATACGGTAAAAAATTAACTGATAAAGAAGGAGATCAACTCAATGGGTATTTTAGTCACACTGAAGGATCAAAAATTGGAATTTTAACAAATGGGTCAGAATGGAGATTCTATGCAGAATATATAGAAAAAAACAAGCTGCATCCAAATCCATTTTTAGTTATTGATTTTACAGAAATCGATGATGCTAAAATTGAACAATTTGCTCAGTTTCACAAGAATAATCCAGACCCTAATTTTCTTTCAAAAATTTTAGAAGAGGCTCAAGATACATTTTTTCTTGAAGGATTTAATGGAGCATTAACTGAAGAATTAATCAATCCATCGGATGATTTCATTAAAGCAATTTTTGCTCGTATGCCAGGTAAACGAATGAATGATGCTGTGAAGGATAAACTTCGTGGATTAATCAACTCAAATACGATTCAACAAGTTTTACCTAAATTAATCGAAGAAGAATCTAAAGATGGTAGTTTAATAATAACAACTGGAGAAGAATTGAAAATCTATCATGCTGTTAAAACAATTTTAATTAATTCATTGAAAAAAGTTGATTTTTCTCGTATCTCTTACCGTGATCAAAAAAATAGTTTCAATATTTTGGTAGATGATAACCAACGAAAAGTTATTGCAAAAATCACATCATCCAAAAACAAACATTTCCTAGAATTAGCTGGAAATAGTAGTGATAAACATCCTGCCGATAATCTTGAGAACATAGTTGCATTGAGCAAACGTTTAGTTGAAATTGCAAAAGGATATTTAGTAGATTGAGGAGTTTTTTCTAAATTAAAATACCCACATCTAAATTATTTTTTTAATTTATTTGAGCAAAATAATGTACAAGCAATTTGATTTTTTAATTTATTGAGCAAATATTTTTCTATTTTTGTAAAAAAAGCTCATTATGATCACATCAACTAACATTGAAAGAAATATTGAATTGAATTTTCCTTTAGCTAAGGTTAAAGAAGATATTGAAAGAACAGTAAAAATAGGTGTTTATACAATGCATTCAAAAAATGACATATTAAATACATATCGAATTGGAAAATTAACTGGACTTGAGAGCATTTCAATGAATGTTACCTTAAAAGGTTTAGACGAAAATAATACGAATATTCACATTGTTGTTGCTGAAAAAATTAGAAATAGTGGACATCAATTAGCAGTTGACAAAATGATCGATGCGTTCCTTGAAAGATTGAGTAAGGCATTAACAAATGCAAGTGATGAGGAATTAAAAACGGTTTCATCAGGTAATAAAGGTTGTGTTGTTACAATACTTGTTATGTTAGGCATAGGAATGTCAGCAACTGTTTCGGCGGCAATTTTGTTTTAATTTTAGGTATTAGAAGTTTTCTGCTCTCAGTTTTGATTAATAGTTTTTGCATTTTACTTTTAAGTATCCCCTACTTCCCAAACAAAACTTCGAAAATACCGCTCCCAAAATATCCGTATCGACATCAATCTACTTTTTAGGTAGGAAGTTTCGAACTTGTTCTTTGAGCTGTGGTAAAATTTTGACCGTTATGTTCCAAATAGTAAGCCTCTATATCTACATCAATTGATTAAGATCCTATCTACCTATGATTGCCATTATTTCAACGACATCCTCATCCATTTTGTAAAATATGCTATCAACACCGCACACGCAACATCTATATCCTGGTTTAATAAAGGCAACGGATTCAAATGATTGTGGGTTTTCTGCAATTAATTCAAAGTGAACAAAGAAAGATTCAAAGTACTTATCTGCTTGTTTTATACCAAAAATTTTTACACCGTAATGATGAATCCGAATCAAATCTTCCTTGGCAACATTGCTTAATTTATAATTAGCCATTCAGCAATTTTTTTGATTGCTTTAGTATTTCAGATTTAGAATCAGTCGTAAATCCTGATTTTTCTGCTCGGTCTAATTTGATACGAATTAAGTCAATTTGCTGTTGCTGATTTCTTGCCTGACGAATTAGATCATTAACCAATTCACTCTTACTTGAGTATTCTTTATTATCAATTTGACTTTTAAGCCATTCATCATTTGGTTCTGTAAAGGAAATACTTTGTCTTTTCATAACGTTTCTTTTGTGGTGTAAATATACACCAAAAACGAACCAATAATAAATTTATTTTTAGAAAATCGTTGTAAAATGATAAGGTATTTTATGAATTCTACTTCCCAATACAAAACTTGGAAAATATCGCACCAAGTATATCGGTATCGACATCAATCTGACCAGTGATATTTCCGAGTTGCAGCATGGCTTCGCGGATGTCCATTGCCACAAAATCGCCGGTGGTTCCGTTTTCTAATCCGTTCAACGCTTGTGTGAGTGCAACTGCTGTTTTTTGAAGTGCTTCGTGGTGGCGTGCATTGGCCACAATGATGTCGTTTTGCAAATCAAAATTGCCTATTACCAATTCTACCAAGCGCTGTTTCAAGGCCTCAATTCCATCTCCGTTTTTGGCGCTAATGGTAAATGCATCAGATACGGTTGGCTGGGCAGCATCCACTTTATTGAGTATAAACTCTATTTTCTTTTCCGGATATCGGTTTTCCAACTCCGTTTTCCAGCTTCTTACTTCTTCCGCACTTGTTTCAACCGTGGCATCTGCCATGCACAACACAATGCTAGCCTGCTCAATCTTTTGTTGCGATCGTTCAATTCCCAGCGCCTCAATGGTTTCGGTTGTTTCACGAATTCCAGCTGTATCTATCAATCGGAAGAGAATTCCTTCTATATTCAATGTTTCTTCAATCACATCGCGCGTAGTGCCGGCAATGTTGCTTACAATGGCTCTGTCTTCACCCAACAATTGATTCAACAAGGTGCTTTTTCCTGTATTGGGCGCTCCTACAATAGCAACTGGAACTCCATTTTTTAGGGCATTACCCAAGGAAAATGAATTTGCAAGTCGTTCCACAATGGCCAATACTTCTTTTACCAATTTTTTCAATTGCGTTCGGTCGGCAAATTCCACGTCCTCTTCACCAAAATCCAATTCCAGTTCTATCAAGGCGGCAAATTGAATCAGCTTTTCACGTAACTCTTGCAATTGGTTAGAAAATTGTCCGCGCAACTGTCGCAAGGCCACATCATGCGCTTGCTTGGATTGGGACGCAATGAGATCCGCCACGGCTTCTGCCTGCGACAAATCCATTTTTCCGTTCAAAAAAGCACGTTGGGTAAATTCACCCGGTTCTGCCAAACGAAACCCAGAAGCGCAAAGCGTTTGCAATATTTGTTGCTGAATATACACCGATCCATGACACGAAATCTCTACACTTTCCTCGCCGGTAAAGCTTTTTCCTTCGTCAAAAACGCTAATGAGTACTTCATCTATTGCCTTATTATCCAAGTCCGAAAAAACGCCAAAATGCAATGTATGACTCGGTTTGTCAGTCAATTCTTTCGAGAAATTTTTTGACACCAAGGCTTTGCTTCCGACACCCGACACCCGTATAACGGAAATAGCTCCTACACCGTTGGCAGTGGCTAATGCGCAAATAGGATCGGAGTGACTGGTCATGCTCAAATTACTAAATTAGTAAGCCATCAAAGCTGAAACTGCTTCCGAAAAACGATCAATCGGTAAAAACTGAGCTTCCAACGATGAGGTAAATGGTACCGGAGTATCCAAGGAAGCAACGCGTTTTACAGGTGCATCCA
>JACCDY011457706.1_pt1 | contig 74163 bp, 75 predicted proteins | sample 7446391 | NCBI WGS metagenome assembly JACCDY01 (sample SAMN15323451, study PRJNA562643) | freshwater metagenome | isolation source: river surface water | place: USA:Blue River Watershed | collected 2017-08-18
CCTCTGCGGGCGTAATCACGCTTTCTTAGAGCTTTCTGAGCATCAGCCCTCGGCCGAACCCGGCCGGGGGCTTTCGCCTAAGATTGAACCCAGAACCAACTGACCGGTATGGAGCAAAATCTTGGCATCAATCATCGATAAAGTCCTGCGCGCTGGCGAAGGACGCCTGCTGGCAAAGCTACGCAACTACGCGACTGCTGTAAATGCCCTTGAAGAGGACTTCAGCAGCCTGTCAGACCAAGAACTGGCTAACGAGACCACTGTCTTGCGTGAGCGCTACGCTGCCGGAGAGAGCCTAGACGACCTGCTGCCTGAGGCTTTTGCGGCTGTTCGCGAAGCTTCAAAACGCACCCTGGGTATGCGTCACTTTGACGTTCAGATCATGGGTGGTGCCGCGCTTCACCTAGGCAACATTGCCGAAATGCGCACCGGTGAAGGTAAGACCCTGGTAGCAACTCTGCCTGCCTACCTAAATGCCATTGCTGGCCGCGGTGTGCACGTTATTACGGTCAACGACTTCTTGGCTAGTTACCAGTCAGATTTGATGGGTCGCGTATTCCGCACCCTGGGCATGACTACCGGTTGCATCATTTCTGGTCAGGACCCAAACGTTCGTCGCGAGCAGTATCTTGCAGACATTACTTATGGAACCAACAATGAGTTTGGTTTTGACTACCTTCGCGACAACATGGCTTGGCAGCAACAGGACATGGTTCAGCGTGGCCACTACTTTGCAATCGTTGACGAGGTTGACTCGATTCTGATTGACGAGGCTCGCACACCGCTGATTATCTCTGGTCCTTCATCCGGAGAGGCAAACCGCTGGTTTGGCGAGTTCGCCAAGATCGCCGAAAAACTACAGCCGGTTATTGACTACGAAGTTGATGAAAAAAAGCGCACGGTTGGAATTCTTGAGCCGGGTATTGCCAAGGTTGAGGATTACCTAGGTATCGGCAACCTTTACGAGTCGGCAAACACCCCGCTGATTTCGTTCTTGAACAACTCAATTCGCGCCAAGGCACTTTTCAAGCGCGACAAAGATTACGTCGTGATGAACGGTGAGGTGCTAATTGTTGACGAACACACCGGCCGCATCTTGGCGGGCCGTCGTTACAACGAGGGTATTCACCAGGCCATCGAAGCCAAAGAAGGCGTTGAGGTTAAGGCTGAGAACCAAACCCTTGCCACCGTAACTCTGCAAAACTACTTCCGTCTTTACAGCAAGCTATCGGGTATGACCGGTACCGCAGAAACAGAAGCGGCCGAGTTCATGTCAACCTACAAGCTTGGTGTGGTTCCAATTCCAACCAACAAACCGATGATCCGCATCGACCAGCCTGATTTGATTTACAAGAACGAAGAAATCAAATTCAACATGGTGGTGCGCGACATTGCAGAGCGCCACAAGTTGGGTCAGCCAGTTTTGGTTGGTACCACCAGCGTCGAGAAGAGCGAATACCTTTCCAAGTTGCTCGCAAAAGAGGGAGTGCGTCACGAGGTTCTTAACGCTAAGAACCACGCGCGTGAAGCAGCAATCGTTGCCCAGGCTGGTCGCCTAGGTGCGGTTACCGTTGCCACCAACATGGCTGGCCGTGGTACTGACGTAATGCTTGGTGGAAACGCAGAGTTCCTAACTGTTGAAGCTTTGAGCAAACTTGGTTTAGACAAAGACGAAAACCCAGAGGCCTACGAGGCAGCTTGGTCAGAAGAGTTTGCCAAGATTAAAGAAGCCGTTGCCATTGAGGCCGAGAAGGTACTTGAGGTTGGTGGACTTTACGTCTTGGGAACAGAGCGTCACGAGTCTCGCCGCATTGACAACCAGCTTCGCGGTCGTGCCGGTCGCCAGGGTGACAAGGGTGAGTCTAGGTTCTACCTTTCACTAACAGATGACCTAATGCGTCTGTTCAACTCAGGCGCTGCTGCATCGTTGATGAACCGATCATCGGTTCCTGATGACACCGCGATTGAATCAAAGATCGTTAGCCGTGCAATCCAAAGCGCACAGTCACAGGTTGAGGGTCGTAACGCCGAGATTCGTAAAAACGTTTTGAAGTACGACGATGTTCTAAACCGTCAGCGTGAAGCGATTTACAACGATCGCCGTCACATTCTTCAGGGTGATGACATCGCGATGCGCGTTCAGTCTTTCCTAGAGGATGCTATTGACGCAATCGTTGAGGGCCATGTTTCAGACAACGCTGGAAACGACTGGGATCTTGACGCCCTCTGGACAGACCTCAAGGCAATCTACCCAGTTGGCCTAGAGATCAGCGAGGTTCTTGCCGAGGCGGGCAACCGTTCAAAGCTGACCAGGGCCTGGTTGACCCGTGAACTGATTAGCGATGCCAAGCTTGCTTACGCAAAGCGTGAGGCAACTATCGGTGCCGAAGCTCTTCGTGAGCTTGAGCGTCGCGTGGTGCTCTCTGTGGTTGACCGCAAGTGGCGCGATCACCTCTACGAGATGGATTACCTAAAAGAGGGAATCGGTCTTCGTGCAATGGCACAGCGTGACCCGCTAGTTGAATACCAGCGTGAGGGTTATGGCATGTTCCAGCAGATGATGGGTGCCATCAAGGAAGAGTCTGTGGGCTATCTGTTCAACATTGAAGTTGAGGTTGCTCCGTCAGCATCGCCGGTGGACCCATCGAAGTTGACTTACATTGCTCCGAACGAAGACGGCGCGGCTGAGGCACACGGGGCAAATGAGCCTCGTGAGCAAAGCGGCCAGCCAAACCCTAACCAGCAGCAGAAGCCTGCCAATGGTCAGGGTAGCTCGTTCTTTAGGTAAGTAGTTCGCTAGAGCACGCTAACGGCTGTTGCTCGCCAGCGATTGTTGATGCCTTCGAGTCTTATTGTCACTGCACGCGTTCTGCGCTGTGCGTTCAATAAAACCACCGACTCGATAACGCCATCTCTGGGCGAGGTGTTCATCATGTTCCGGATTGAAAAGTTTTGATAGCGCGTTTTCTGGCCGGTGGCATCCCGCAACTGCCTGGCCTCGATGGCGCGTCGGGAGAGTCTTTGATAGACCTCGTCTGAAAGCAGCCGCGCAAGTTGATCGATCTGCCTGGTGCCGGCAATCACCTCGACAACCCCGGTGGCAAGCAGCTGCAGGCTGGCTTCTGGGTTGGGTAATTCCGAGGTTTTGTTGTACTGCGGGCCAAAGTAGTCCTCGGCCTGAACTAGGTTTTTGATGCGCTGTTTCTTTGGTTTTTGCTGTCTTGCTTGGTTATCTGATTCCTTGTTTTCTTCCTTGGAAGACATGATTCCCCCACTCTTTCCCACAGGAAACTTTCCTGAGATTTTTTACGCTAGACCGGTCTATGTCCGGACACAAGAGAATTCTTAAACTTGTGCATAACTTTTGTGCATCGCAAAATCTCAGCAAATAATTTCTGGATGCACATAGAAGATATCTTTGAGGATCTTGAAGCTCAATTTGCAGCGGAGTCAATTCGGAAACTTCGCGATAACTTCACCGATAACGCTCGAGCAATCGAATTAAGAACTGCGTCATTGATGCCCCGCGAATTGATTGCACCAATTATCGGTGTTGATTTTATGGCCGGTCTTGATGCGGTAAACCCGATTTGGCATATCTTTCCGATGCGCACCATTTTTAGAGTGGTCTTTCATTCAGAGGGAGACCCCCAGTTGCCCAAGTTGCGAAACTTTGCACTCGATTTTGCTGGAATACTCAAAACGTTGCCAACCCCATGTTCAATTAGGTGGCGGATTGCCGGGGCCGATGATTTTGTGCGCAGCGGTCAATTGCACAGTGTCACGGCAAATTTACTTTTCATTTACACCGATACCCAGCCGGGAGTAAGCGCATCGCGCCCGATTGCTGTGCCAATAGCTGCGCTCGAACAACTGAGTATTGAATCTGTGGATAATCTCAACGGCGATTTTTAGCATTTAGTTCTCTGGAACCATGGCCAAAGTTAGAAATCTAAAATCACCACACCGGATAAGGTTGCGAAATCTTATCTTGGCAATTTTGTTGCTTACTTCGTCCGTTCTGGGCGTTAACGCAGTCATTGTCGCCAACAATCAGACCAGCGAATACTTGGTTGCCGGCCGCGACCTGCCAGCCGGGAGCCCCATAGCTCTGGCTGATTCGGCAACCGCTCAAGTAAACCTTGGCATCACGGCTGGAAACTACCTGTCAGTGGGTGACTTGCCAAGCGGCGGCTATTTGCTTGGTCCGGTGCGCAAGGGGCAGCTAATCCCCAAAAGCATGCTGGCCAGCGCCGTGATCGATGAGCGAGTGCCGCTTGTCGTGAGTTCTGCCATGGGTCTCTCGTCCGGATTGATCGCAGGGGCGTCGGTGGATATTTGGGTGACGCCTATCGATGATGAAAATCTGGTTGGCGAACCGTACGCGCTTGTGCTCGGCGCTGAAGTCGCCCGACTGCTCGAGAAAACAGAGATGTTTAACAATTCCGGACCGGATGTAGAGCTGTGGGTTCCGGTTGAAGCTGTGGGTCCGGTTTTGGGAGCAATGTCTTCGGGTTCAAAGCTTTCTCTAGTGCTACGACCAACTCTCGCTGATGAGTAGTGACGCTCAGTTAATTACGGTCTGGTCGCCGCTGGGTTCACCTGGCAAGAGTGCGATTGCATTGAGTATCGCCAGCGAATTAACCGATGCTGGTAAGCGGGTTTTCCTGTTGGATGCCGATACTTATGCCCCCAGTTTGGATGTTTTGCTTGGGCTTCGCGAACACCCCGCGGGCCTGGCTGCCGCCTGTCGGCTAGTTGGCCAGGATCGTTTTGACATGGAACAGCTTGAGCGTTTGAGTACCAAGTTAACGCTTGGCAGCGGCGACCTAACCGTTATGACAGGGCTGAGCTCCGAATCTCGCTGGGCAGAAGTAAGTTCCGAAAAAATTGACGACTTGATAATGGTGGCCAGTAAAGTTTTTGACTTCGTAGTTTTGGATGTTGCCTCACCCCTCGGTGGCGGCGTGGGTGCCCTGGCTAGCTCGGTTGATAGGAATGCTGTAGCCAGGTGGGCAGTGACTTACGCAGATAAGGTAATTGCCGTTTGCGGGGCAGATCCAGTTTCAATCGCTCGATACTTGGCGGCCATGACTCAGGTCGCCGAACTCCAACCCAAGGGTTTGGTTCTCACCGTGGTCAATCGACTTCGCGTCTCAGTTTTAGGTGGATCAGCCAAACAGCAAATTGCCGAGACGCTGTCTAGTTTGGGGCAGATTAGCGTAAGCGGATTCATTCCAGACGACCCAGCAGCGGCAGACCTAGCCATCCGTGAGTGCCTACCGATTACCGTGGGCAAGCGATCTTCACAGGCAAGGCTGGCTCTTGCCCTTTTTTGCCGGACCCAGGTACTTGGTGAGCAAAGCAAACTTCAGGGCAGATTGACCAGGAAGGCAATCGCTAAACTCGGTTAGGTGTCAGTACTTAGCGAGTTAAACAAAGCCCACGGTCGTGCCTCGCACGCCGACATCGAGTGGCTTAACCTATTGCTCGCCGATTGGCAGTTAGTTGCCGACTTGGTCTTTGCCGACCTGGTTCTCTGGCTACCAACCCCCGATGGCGGTTTTGTCGCCGCCGGTCACGCGCGACCATCATCGGCCGCAACAATTTTTTATCGCGACATCAGCGGCGAACCTATTCGCAAAGAATGGGCAGCGCAGGTCAAGCAGGCATTTGAAACCGGACAAACCGTGGACACCAAGGCTCAAGCCGGAGCCGATGGAACCACCACGCGTTTGAGCGCAGTCCCGGTGCGGCGCAAACTTTCTACCAAGTCCGATGAAGTCACTCAAGAACCAATTGCGGTGGTCACCCGTCATACAAATCTGACTGAGGTAATCATGCCCAACCGACTGCAGCTGAATTACCTTGGCTGCGGTAATGACTTGTTAGTAATGATTGCCGAGGGAAACTTTCCGGATTTCAGCAACCCAACCGGACCTCGCCGCGGAGCACCGCGCGCTAACGACGGTCTGCTTCGTCTTGATGAAGATGGCGTAGTTTTGTTTGCCAGCCCAAACGGGCTATCGGCTTTCAATCGTTTGGGAATCGTGGGGGAGCTTGAGGGCAAGTCGCTTGCCGAGGCTTCGACCCCAATTCTCAAGGGTAAAAATGTTGATGAGTCGCTGCCGCTCGTGCTAACCGGTCGTGCTCCTTGGCGCACCGATATGGAATCGCGCACCGTGGCCCTCACAGTGCGTGCAATTCCTCTTAAGGCCGCGGGTAAGCGCGTTGGTGCAATCGTGCTGTGCCGCGATGCAACCGAATTGCGCAAACAAGAGCGCGAGCTGATCACCAAAGACGCAACCATCCGCGAGATTCACCACCGCGTGAAAAACAATTTGCAAACCGTGGCAAGTTTGCTTCGCATACAATCACGCCGTAGCCAAAGCGCCGAGGCCAAAGAATCACTCGAACAGGCCATGCGCCGCGTTTCAGCGATTGCCCTGGTACATGACACCCTTAGTGAGGGTCTAAATCAAGACGTGAACTTCGATGAAGTCTTCGATCGAATCCTGATGCTCGCCACCGAGGTGGCCTCAAGCCTAAACACCTCAATCAAGACTCTGATTGATGGAAAGTTTGGTCAGCTTCGCAGTGAGATTGCCACCCCACTTGCGGTTGCCTTGACTGAAATCGTGACCAATGCGGTTGAGCACGGTCTTGCCGACAGAAGCGGAGTCGTTGCCGTAAATGCCGAGCGCAAGCAAAAGCAGTTGCTGATTACCGTCTCTGACAATGGCAAGGGACTGACCGACGGCAAGGTTGGTGCCGGCCTTGGTACCCAGATTATTCGCACCCTGATTGAGGGTGAACTTCGCGGCAGCATCCACTGGTCTTCGCCTTCTGAGGGTGGGGCCCGCGTGGCAATATCGGTGCCTTTATAAAAAGAAATCCCACCCGCAAACTGGGGTGGGATTTTCTAATACTTTGGTCTAGCCGGCTCGTCTTGCTCGGGCGTACTTGCGCTTCAGAGACTTACGCTCGTCTTCGCTTAGACCGCCCCAAACGCCGGTGTCCTGGTTTTCTTTGATTGCATACTCAAGACATTGAGTAGATACACCGCATTCGCGGCAAACGGCCTTGGCCTGTTCGATCTGGTCAACTGCTGGACCTGTGTTACCTACCGGAAAAAACAGTTCCGGATCTTCGGTTAGGCAACGTGATTCGTTTAGCCAATTCATGTCCATATATGACGCTATTCCTTTATGTCGTGTGATGCTTTGACCAATGGTCAAACGAGGTGAAAACGAACCACTAAAAGGTGATTTACGCTAAATAAGCGGTTTTCTTTCCTGTAAAAATCGTGCCACACGGACCCCCGGATGGCAAGACCCAATATTGAGGAAGACATGACTATAAAGCCTGATAAAGCCCCTGCTGGCTTGGTTTTTGCCAGCATTCTGCTCTGGGCTGAAGGTGCGTTTGTGGGCTTCCTGGCCGCCCGATTGGGCCTTGCGTTGCTCTCTGGGGAAACCAGGAGCTTCTTGACCTCCGTGGCTTTATTTGCCCTAGTTACCGCCGCGGCAGCATGGGTAATTTTTGTGGGTTTTTCCTTGCTTCAGCGCAAACGTTGGGCCAGATCGGGCGGTGTTTTTTGGCAACTTGTGCAGCTTGCTGTTGCCACCGGAAGTTTCAGCGGTCAATTCGGCAGTCAAGCAATCGGCTGGAGCCTGATCTTGCCATCGGTGTTGGTGCTTGGATTACTGTTCAGCAAAAAAGTAGTTGCGGCCACAATGGGCAGTGACGACGAACCAGTTTCCGAAGACTAAATACCAAGCAGTTTTCGCAACATGGCCACGTGACCGGTTGCTTTGACGTTGTAAAGAGCCAGGGTGATCTTGCCCTTTTCATCAATCGCAAAAGTCGAGCGGATTACACCCTCGTAGGTGCGACCGTACATGGACTTGGTGCCATACGCTCCATAGAGTTTGTGTACCTCAAGGTCTGAATCGCTCAGCAGTGAAAAGTTCAGGTCCTGGTTTTCTTTGAATTTGAGCAACTTCGCTGGCGCATCCGGGCTGATGCCGAGAACTGTGTAGCCAGCCTTTTTGAATGGGTTTAGGTTGTCGTTGAAGTCACAGGCTTCCTTGGTGCAACCAGGGGTAGAGGCTGCAGGGTAGAAATACAGAATGACTTTGTGGCCCTTGTAATCGGCCAGTGAAACCTTCTTGCCGTCTTGATCCAAAACCTTGAAGGCAGGCGCCTTGGCGCCCTCTACTAGCTTGTTTTCTGCGCTCATAAGTCCAATTCTAGACGCCAATTTACGGCCCAGAAAGAGGCTGGGTTTGTGCTAAAGTTTTATCTCGTTGCGCTGTTTCGGCGTGATTCGCGCCTCTAGCTCAATCGGCAGAGCAACTGACTCTTAATCAGTGGGTTCCGGGTTCAAGTCCCGGGGGGCGCACAAGCAAAAGAAAAAGACGCTGACAAGCGTCTTTTTTAGCTTGTGCGCTGAAAATGAGTTCAACCAATTAGCAAAAGAAAAAGACGCTGAGAGGCGTCTTTTTTAGCTTGTGCGCTGAAAATGAGTTCAACGAATTAGCAAAAGAAAAAGACGCTGAGAGGCGTCTTTTTTAGTTTTTGCGGGAATTCGGACTCTAGTTCTCCTTGCCGAACACGGCGTCGACGACCAAGTACAGAAACAGGCTAATTACGGTGATGATTCCAACGGCGCCTAGCCCAAGCAAGACGGTAACTTCGTTGATTGGCAGTTCAAAGTTGCTTTCCATTGGAGCCCTTTCATCTAGTAAATCCATCGTATTGCTTTGGTGGCTAGGAATAAGCACCTCGGCTGGCTAGTTGAGCCAGGTGTGCTGACTCGTATCGAAATCAATCAAGATTCTTCAAAAATAATTGAACAGAATTTTGCTGGGCTACATTCCGGCGGGCCCAAGAGCTCAATCAGGGGCGGTCAGTCAGCGGCGAATCTTGCGCTTCAGAACCTAGACATTCGCCGCTATGCCGACGATCGATCCGAGGTGCTTCCAAAAAATCGTCGTGGGGCAACGGTTTTGTCACCCTACATTCGGCACAATCTCTTGACTCTTCAGCAGGTCTGGGATGCCGTCGAAGGGGCACCGGCAAAGGATCGTGAAAAATACCGCGATGAGTTACTTTGGCAAGAATATGCTCGCCATCTATACGCGCGACTTGGCACCAAATTCTTCGAGAACCTAAGGTTCGAACAAAATCGTGATGGCCAGGGTGACGGCTGGAACTTAGACATGTCCTGCATCAAGATGGTGGTCTCGGAACTCGAAGAGGATGGTTGGTTGGTCAACCAAACCAGAATGTGGCTGGCTTCGCACTGGACTGTTCGCAATGGTGTGGGTTGGTTGCATGGCCAAGAGCGCATGTATCAACATCTGTTGGATGGATCGCGTGCGGCAAACCTACTTGGTTGGCAGTGGACCGTTGGTTCGGCAGGAAAGCCCTATGGTTTTGCACGCTGGCAAGTTGAAAAAAGAGCACCCGGCTTGTGTTTCAAATGTCCACTAAAGAAGAACTGCCCAATCCAAAATTTTCCAGCTGAGGTGGAGGCACGCAGTGTGCCGCCGATTGATTTGCTGAAGCGTGACCCAAATTTGATTATTACAAGCGGGCCGTCAACAGTAGTCACTCGTGACGAACCAAACGAGGTTTTATTGACGATTGATTCCATGGGCGACGCTGACCCTGCTTTGGTTGCCAATCCAGATTTGCCGGTTGTCTTTGTTTTCAATCTGGATGCGCTAGCTAAATTGCAACTATCGGCGAAGCGAATTCACTTTTATTTGGAAACTCTTCAGGATTTATCCGAGCGCCGAAACCTAACTGTTTATCTTGGCGACCCTTACTCATACGCAAGTCAAAATAAGGTTGCCGTGACCTTTGCGCCCGTGCCTAGTTTTGCGAAGTTTGAGAGCCTCGCGCAGTTGCACCCGTTCCCGTGGCTGCGAGAGCCCAAAGATGGCAACATCCAATCGTTCTCTGCCTGGCAAAAAATTCAAAAATAAACTGGACATAGTTTGTCTAGCCCCCCTAGACTAAATACATGAGTTTGCCAGCAAATCTATCTATGGGCGCGGTAACGCTGCGAGTTGAAAATCTTGATCGCATGATTGCCTATTACCGCGACGCCGTTGGCCTGGATCTTATTTCCCAGGTAGCGGGTTCGGCCGTACTTGGCCGCGGCAGCAATCCCGCACTGATCCTTGAGCACTCTCCAGAGATGAAGCACGCCAGCGACAATCAAGCCGGTTTATTTCACACGGCCTTCCTGTTCGATACCAAAGCACAGTTGGCCTACGCGGTTGCATCGGTGGCTGCAAAATATCCGGGGTCATTCACCGGTAGCGCAGATCACCTGGTGAGCGAGGCGTTTTATTTTGACGACCCTGAAAACAACGGTGTAGAACTCTACTGGGATCGCGATCGCACCAACTGGTCTTGGAAGCACGGCCAAATTGAGATGGGCACCTTTGGCTTGGATCCCAACGCCTATCTGCGTGAAAATTTGCCAGCCAGCGTTGACGACAGCGCTTCAAATATCGGTCACGTGCATTTGAGCGTGGGATCAATTGAGCAAGCCCAAGATTTTTATGTCAACAAACTTGGTTTTGATGTCACTTTGAATTGGGGTGGAACTGCACTTTTTGTTAGCGCCGGGGGATACCACCATCACATGGCTATGAATATTTGGCGAAGTCGCGGCGCCGGCGTGCGCCAGCCAACTCTTGGGCTTCGTGATGTCTCAATAATTCTTCCCAACACCGATACGCTCGGCGAGGTTGTCGAGCGACTCTCGCACAACAAGGTTGAGCTTAGAAACGATGGTCAAACCATTCACCTAGATGACCCTTGGGGAAACCAAGTTAGCCTAAGCGCGGTCCAGTAATTTGGCTAGATAAAGTTTGCGACCGATTCGGCCAGGGCATGCGCTGCTGCATCTAGTTGATCGGCAGTTGTCTCATGAGCCAGGCTAAATCTGATTGATGTTTGAGCAATCTCTGGTGCAACACCAATAGCTACTAAGACATGGGATGGCTCGTCACTACCTGCAGCGCATGCCGAGCCACTTGAAACAATTACATTTTTGCGCTCTAGTTCCAGCAGGACTGCCTCGCCACTAACTCCTTGCAGTGTGAAAGATGAAATGTTGGGCGAACGATTTATTGGGTGACCAGTTAGTTTTGCGCTTGGAACCAGCTGTTGAACTTTTTGGATAAATTCGTCGCGCAGCCTGGCGACCCGCTGTGCCTCGTCATGAACCGGGGCGAGCAATTCCAACGCGGTTGCAATCGCAACTGCCCAGGCCACGTTTTCAGTTCCTGAGCGAAGCCCAGCTTCCTGGCCGCCACCGTGAATCAATGGCTCAGCCTTGGCGCCAGCGCGAAGAATCAGCACACCAGAGCCTTTTGGCGCACCAAACTTGTGGCCAGAAATACTTAGGGCATCAACTCCAAGCTTCTTGACGTCCAGGTCGATCCAACCTACCGCTTGCACGGCATCGGTGTGAAAAAGCGCGCCTACCTTGTGCGCTTCATTGGTCAGATGAGCAATGTCGTGCACAGTGCCAATCTCGTTATTTGCAATCATTAGCGAAACTAGCGTGGTGTCTGGGCGCAACGCAGTTTCAAAATTTAACACCTGGCCAAATTCATCAAGCTCAAGCCAGCTAATTTCAAAGTCGTGCATGCGCTCAAGAAAATCAAGGGCGGAAAGCACGGCTTCGTGTTCCGTGCGTGCGCTTACGATGTGTTTTCCACGTGGATTGGCTAGAGCCAAACCAATAATTGCCAGGTTGTCGCTCTCGGTGCCTCCGGAGGTGAAGGTGACTTCACTTGCTCGCACATTGAAAAACTTGGCCACTGTTGCGCGAGCTTGTTCCAGTGCCACAGCGGAGCGGTGCCCAAGTTCGTGGCTGCTTGATGGATTTCCAAAATCACTGGTCAGCCAAGGCCAAGCTGCCTGAAGCGCTTCAGGCTTGACCGGGGTAGTAGCTGCATGGTCTAGGTAAATCATGTCTAAATAAATTATCAGTTTGTATTTCAGTCGATTTTGATATCTAGGCCAAGATCTAAAGCGCGTGCGCTGTGGGTTAGAGCACCAACAGAGATCACATCAACACCGGTCATGGCAATCTCGCCAACCGTATCCAAATTCACGCCACCTGAGGCCTCAACAACGCACTTGCCGTTGATTAACTCAACACCTTTTTTTAGGTCTTCCACATTGAAGTTATCCAGCATGATGATGTCAACACCAGCTGCCAGCACCGCAGGAATTTGTTCAAGCCTGTCGACTTCAACTTCAAGTTTTATTCCAGCGGGTAGTTCGCCTCGAACCCTGCGCAATTCGGTGGTTAGGTCTTTGCCGCCCCTGGTAAGAACCGCCAGGTGGTTATCTTTGGCCATCACCTGATCGCTGAGTGAGAATCGGTGATTGCGCCCGCCGCCGTCAAATACAGCTTGTCGCTCGAATGCCCGAAGGTTAGGTGTGGTCTTTCGGGTGTCAAGAATTGCGGCCTTGGTGCCGGCAACCTTTGCAACGTATTGGGCGGTTAGTGTTGCGATTCCGCTCATTCGTTGAACAAAATTCAAACCAATTCTTTCAGCGGTCAAGACAGCTCTGGCTGGTCCGGTAATTACAGCCAGTTGCTGACCCTTTTCAAATTTTTCGCCGTCGTTGATTTTCATTTCAACCTTGATGCTTGGATTCGTCAATTGAAATGCGGCGATAAAAACCTGGGCGCCACTGAAGGTGCCCGGCTCGCGCGCTGCCAGTTCGGCAACCGCGGTGGCATCAGCCGGAATTAGGTGTTCAGAAGTCACGTCTCCGTTGGGGGCATCTTCTAAAAGCGCAGCACCCACGACCTTGTTGATTAGTTCAGTGGTCAACATCATTTTTTCTTTCGAACAATAGTGATTGGCTTTGCCATGTTTGGATCGGTGTCCGGATAGTCGAGACGATAGTGGCCACCGCGTGATTCTTGGCGAGCCAGCGCAGCGGCGGTAACCGCTCTAGATAGCAGCAACAGGTTGGCGTCTTCCCAGTCGGTAAACAGGCGGTTCTCAATATTTGCCGAGCGCCACTGCTGCAATTCGCCTTGGGTGGAAACAAGTTCTTCGCGAGTTCGGGCCAAGCCAACCTTGTCCCACATCAGGGTTTGCAATTCAACTCGGTCAACCACTCGCAAATCTTTTTGTGGAGCACGATCCGATTCATCCTCTAGCTCAACAATGCTCAGCAGTCCGCTTTCTTTCCAACGCACCGATGCCGCCTGGTCTGGCCAAGTTTCTTCGAGCACCTGAACCGCGCGACGAGAAAAAACAATTGATTCCAATAGTGAATTTGAGGCCAAACGATTTGCACCGTGTGCACCGTTGCAACCTGCCTCACCAACTGCAAACAAACCCTTTACCGAAGTTCGCCCCCAGGTGTCACTGGCGATTCCACCCATCCAGTAGTGCGCGGCCGGCGTTACCGGAATTGGGTTCTTGCCCCAGTCCAAACCGTAAGACCTGGTGGTTTTGCTAATGCTTGGGAATCGCTGGTTTAGAAAGTCTGCGCCAAGCGCGGTTGCATCTAGTAACACCGGTTGGCCGCCCTGTGAAATCATTTCGGCCTGAATACCTCGAGCTACAACATCTCTGGGGGCAAGTTCGGCAAGTGGGTGAATCTTCTGCATGAAGCGTTCACCCTTGTTGTTTATCAGGACTGCGCCGTCACCGCGCACCGCCTCAGAAATTAGAAATGAACCGGGCACGGCAAGTGCGGTTGGGTGGAATTGATAAAACTCAACGTCGGCCAGCTCGGCTCCGGCTCGGAACGCCGCGGCAACTCCATCGCCGGTGGTCACGCTTGGGTTGGTGGTGTGACGGTAAAGCTGACCGGCACCACCGCTAGCGATAATTACCGCATCTGCTTCAACGAAATGTTTGCCAGAAGAATCCAGCAACCAAACACCGATAACCGCGCCATCCTTAATTTCAAAATCAACCACAAATGTGTATTCGTGAATTTCGGCAGCAGTTTCGCGAAGGGTTTGTACCAGGGCGCGACTGATGTCAGCCCCGGTGGTGTCTCCACCCGCGTGCAAAATACGTGGGTGCGAATGAGCAGCTTCTAATCCCAAGGCGTACTTAGCGCCCTGCTTATCAAAGTCCACACCAAAACGAATTAGATCATTGATTCGATCCGGACCCTCCTTGCAGAGCACCTCAACGGCAGGTTCGTAGCAATAATCGGCGCCGGCTGAAAGTGTGTCTGCAATGTGTTCTGCAACCGAGTCCTCATCGGTGGTTACTGCCGCGATTCCACCCTGGGCGTAGTGGGTGTTGCTCTCGGCCAGATTTGATTTAGTTACCAGAACGACCTCGTGGGTACGACTGGCTTCAACCGCTGCAATTAGGCCAGCGACACCACTTCCAATAACTACAAGTTTTTTCATTAGAGAGGCTTTGCCGCCAACATGCGCTCAAGTGCGATTGCCGCCGTGCTGCTAACTTTTTCATCAACACGAATTTGATTTACCACTTCGCCGGCCACCAAGCGCTCCAGAACCCAGGCAAGGTAGCCAGGGTGAATGCGATACATGGTTGAGCAAGGGCAGACCACCGGATCCAGACAGAAAATTTTGTGCTGGGGATACTGAGCAGCCAGACGCTGAACCATGTTTACCTCTGTTCCAATTGCAAAGGTTGTTGGCTCGGTCGCAGCGGCAACCGCTTTGCGAATGAAATCGGTTGAACCGTACTCATCGGCTGCATCCACAACATCCATCGGACATTCCGGGTGCACAATCACACGCACTCCCGGGAACTCAGCGCGTGCTTTTTCAATCTGGCCAACGTTGAAGCGCTTGTGCACAGAGCAGAATCCGTTCCAAAGAATGACCTTTGAATCCATTAGCTGCTCGGCAGTGTTGCCACCGAGTTCCTTGCGACCGTGCCACAGTGGCATCTGCTCAAGGGACACTCCCATTGCTTTTGCAGTGTTGCGTCCCAAGTGTTGATCAGGGAAGAACAGCACGCGCTGGCCACGCTCGAACGCCCACTTCAAAACAATCTCGGCATTAGAAGAGGTGCAAACGATGCCGCCGTTCTCACCGCAGAATCCCTTAAGGGCGGCCGATGAATTCATGTAGGTCACTGGAATAACTGGCATCTTGCCTTCGGCATCGGGTTCGCTGCCAAATAGCTCAGTGAGTTCCTCCCAGCACTGAGTGACCGAGTCAATGTCGGCCATGTCTGCCATCGAGCAGCCCGCGGCGAGGTTAGGAAGAATTACGTCTTGATTTTCAGCCGAGAGAATATCGGCGGTCTCTGCCATGAAGTGCACGCCGCAAAAAACAATTGCTTCGGCTTCTGGGTGTGCCTTCGCCGCATTCGCCAATTGGAAAGAGTCACCCAGATAGTCAGCATGCTGCACAATCTCATCACGCTGATAGAAGTGACCAAGAATTACGACTTTGTCGCCAAGAGTTTCCTTTGCAGCCCGAATCCGCTCGTGCAACTCTTCATCGGTTGCGCTCTTATATTCATTTGGCAGCGCAGCCTGCTTCGGAGAATTGGTTGGAATCACATCTTCGCTTGAAGCACCTGGACCATAGGCCACTGGGCCGCCATCAAATTCCCACGGGCCCTTGGCAAGCGAAGGGCTGCAAGTTGAATCCTTTGACTTTCCCGTGACAATAAGTTGAATGCGTTCGTTGACCGATGCTGTGGTCATTTCTGTTCTCCTGTTTGTGTGGCTGGGTTTTGTGTTACAAGCGGGCCCTGGTCGGCAAGTTCCACCGATGCGTCGTATCGGTAGAGTTGCGGCGGTCGGTGTTTGGTTCCTTCAAGGCGTTCACCGGTGGCAACCACGGCACCATTGGCCGCCACCATCCGGCGGAAGTTTGCCGGGTCGAGTTCACGACCAAGCACCGCCTCATAAACTTCACGAAGCTGAGCAAGCGTAAATCTTTCACCAAGAAAACCATGGGCTAGTCGGCTGTACTCCAATTTGTTTCTTAGTCGCCAAAGTGCGTACTCAACAATCAGGTTGTGATCGAAAGCCAGTTTTGGAAGTTCGTCGGCCCAGAACCAGGCAACGTTTTCGCTTTCGATTGCTTCGGCTGCTTCGTCGCTACCAACCAGTGCCCAGTAAACAATCGAGACAACGCGATCCAAAACATTGCTGCCGGGGGAGCGATCCAAATTTCCAAACGCGTAAAGCTGCTCCAGGTATCGGGGTTGCAGCGCGGTGGTCTCGAAAAGGTTGCGTGCAGCGGCCGCGCCTAGATCTTCAGTGATATTTAAGGGTCCACCAGGAAGAGCCCACAGGCCGTCGAACGGTTTACGAATTCTTTTTACCAGGGCCAGGGCAAGTTTCATTTCGCCGGTCGGGCAAGTGCGCAGCGTAAATATCACAGTGGATACGGCAAGTGCCGGTGCAGTTGCACCGTTGCTGCTTGGAGCCATCTCTTGCCTAGCTGCGCCGTGGTTTTCGGCTAGTAAAAGTCATAATGACTTTATCTACTGACATCTTAGTGTCAGATTGACTTTAAGGGCAAATTTTGGTTTGCAGGTTACTCGAACGCTGCGCTGTTGCGGGCCGCGTGTCTCAGCACAGCTTCGCCCACGCTCAATCCTCGCCGATGTCTTCGTTCCAAAGCGCATCATTGGCGGCGATGAAATCTGCCATCACCTTGATTAGTCCGGGGTCGTTCATCACGTGAACCTCGGCGCCGTGCTCGGCCACCCAATCTTGGCCACCCATGAAGTTCTTATCGTCGCCAACCAGCACGCGGCCGATGCCAAACTGGCGAATCAGGCCAGAGCAGTACCAACAGGGCGAGAGGCTGGTGGCCAAAGTGACCTTGCGGTACGAGCGTTGACGACCCGCGTTTCTAAATGCGCTGGTTTCGCCATGCATCGAGGCATCGCCCTCTTGAACGCGCAAGTTGTGGCCGCTGCCCAGCAGTCTGCCGGCTTCATCGAAAAGCGCAGCACCGATAGGAATGCCGCCCTCTGCTAAGCCAAGGTGAGCCTCGGCAATGGCTACAGACAGTTTTTCTTCATCGGTGGCGAACACATCACCCTTTTTGAAATTAATTGCTGCTGAAATCATTGCCGAGGCCTCTCGTTATTTCTTAATGACTATTTTTTGTTTGTTGCTTTGTAGATCACGTAGTAGATCGCTGCTGCCAGCACGAAGCCAACCGCGGCGGTCCAGTCACCGTTCTCAGGGCCAGGTCCGGTTAGGGCACCATAGAACTGGACGGTAGGCATCTCAGCTTTCGCAAAGAGAGACACTGAAACAACTGTGGCAATCACAAATGCGATCGGGCCACCAATGCTTCGGTGCTTTGCACCCTCGGTGATTAACTTGTCAATGTCTTGACCCTTGCGAAGCAATCTGTCGACGACAAGAATCGAAACCCAAGGAGCCAACCAGTATCCAACTGTTAGTAGGAATAGCTCAAAGATAAAGCGGAAGTTGTCTTCAACTGCAAAGTAAGAGATTCCGCCACCCAGAACACCGGCAATGACCACCATGATTGCGCGACGAGTCTTGAAGCCAAGCCTCACACCGGCTGCAATGAATGACATTGTTCCTGAGTAGATGTTTAGAACGTTTGCAGAAACAGAACCAACGGCGATACCCAACAGGGTTAGTACGGCCAACCACGATGGCAGTGCCGCGGCAAATACTGAGGTTGGTAGACCTTCGCCCACAACACCGCTCCAGGCGATAGCGCCCACAGACATTAGCAATGTGGTTGCTGTGAAGTTACCCAAACCTGCTGCCAGGCCAACTGCACGAGGCGAGGTGTTTGCTGGTAGGTAGCGAGTGAAGTCAGCGGCGAATGCAGTCCAGCCCTGGGTGTAGCCGTAAGCCAAAGCCACACCAACTGAGAATGCGCCCCACTTGAAGTCTGCGGTTGGGTTTACGTCGTACTTACCCTGAGAGATGATGATCACTGCAACGATTGCGAAAACTACTACTAGGTAGAAAAACGCGTAGCGCTCAAATTTCTGGATGAAGTTGTGACCAATGAAAGCCGCTATTACCTGAACCAAGATGATGATGGTTACAGAAGCTGCAACTGGCAAATTGGTTAGTGAGGTCAATGCGAAAGCACCAGAGGTGGTGTTAACCGCAAACCAACCAATACCCGCAACGAGTGTTGACGTTGCCGCCGGAAGAATGTTTCCGCGAAGACCAAATGCGCTTCGGCTAATCACCATCTGCGGCACACCGTGACGTGGGCCCCAACTACTGAACCAACCGTGGGTGACCGCTGCAATTGCGTTTCCTAGGGTCACGGCAAGGATTGCCTGCCAAACGTTTAGACCTGCGAATACTGCAAGTGCACCAATAAAGATGGTTGCAAATTCTAGGTTTGGGGACGACCAGACGGTGAACAGGTGCCACGCCTTGCCGTGACGCTCGCCCGCTGGAATTGGGGCGATGTCGTTAGTTTCAATTGAGGTTGCCTTTGCAGAGCCTGTGTTATTTTGTGCCATGGCACGAATCTAGTGGCGTGAATACTGGCAAGCGGGCAGTTTCGTTAACTTAGTAGCGTGTTTTATAAATATTTTTCAAAACTCTAAATCGTCACTTTAGAGTCTGAAAATATCCTTCAATGTAACCTTTAGACATATGGCCTTTCAGGACGAATTACTAGCCCCGCTGATTGAAGATGAGGCATCCCTGATTTCTATGCTGGCCAAAAATTTCGACCAAAGAAATATCGAAGTGATCAAAACGGTGGTTGAAATATCTGATCTGCCCACCATCGCGCGACTAGAAAACGTGGGTTTCCAATCTGGTCGTGAATTTTCAAAAGGCAAACACCGATATCTGCGCATGAGTTGTGATCGTTATGACTACGTGCGGCTCATGGCCGAAACAAAAATGGCTGAGCACCTGGATATGAACGAGTGGAGTTTTGCTTTTGACAGTGCAAAACGTAGAGCGGGTTTATGCAATTACACCGACAAGGTAATTTCTATCTCGCGATACATGGTTGACATTCACAACATGGAAGAAACTCTTCAAGTTGTACTCCATGAAATTGCCCACGCGCTCGCTGGTAAAAATGCTGGCCACACCAAGAAGTGGCTGCAAGTTGCAAAATCAATTGGATACAAGAATGAGCAATTCACTGGCACTGAGATTGCTGTTGAGACAGCAACCTGGATTGGAATTTGCCCTACCGGTCATCGTCACTACAGGTACCGCAAACCATCCAGAATGCTCAGCTGTGCAATCTGCAGCCCAGGCTTTGATGCCAGAAATTTAATTCGTTGGCGCCATATAGATGAAGTGCTACCTGTCTATGGAAGTTAGATCACCAAAAGCGTGACGATGGTTCCGGCTAAAAAGTTCAACCAAATAAATTTCTTCCAACCGGAATTTGCCAGCGTGCAGGTGGCATCGGTGATGTTCCAAAAAGGCGCCAGGATAAATAAGTAGGGAAGTGCGGCGAGGGATGTGAGTGAATACGGCCATTCCAATCCCAACAGCAGCAATGCGGCGGTTACGTAAGCTGCCATAGAAACCCGTACTGTTGCCCTTGCGCCAATCACAGTTGCGATTGAAGAAATGCCACCTTCGCGATCGGCGCGAACATCTTGCACCGCGCCAAATGCATGAGAGGCAACGCCCCAAAGCACAAATGCAAGAATCGCGATGATTATTTGGCTTTGCGCAAAATTAACCTCTGCAAGTGCCAAGCCAAAAATCATGGGCACTACAAAATGAAGACTCGAGGTGATTGAATCCAAAAACGGTTTTTCTTTGAAGCGCAATCCCTTGGCGCTGTAGGCAATCACCATGAATAGACAAAGGTAAAGCCAACTGGTTGAGCCGGACGTGCCAACCAAGGTCAGGTAGGCCACAAAAGGTACACAGCTTAAGACGGCAGCTCTGATGGTTAAGGCGTGCCACTTTGGGTCTAACAGTGCCCCTTCGATTCCGCCTTTGCGGGGATTACGCAGATCGCTTTCGTAATCAAAAACATCATTAATTCCATACATCAAAAGGTTGTAGGGGATCAGGAAAAAGAGGACGCCTATCCACAGATTTATTCCGGTGTCTCCGCTGGCAAGCCAATAGGCCAGCCCAAAAGGGTAGGCGGTGTTGATCCAAGAAATTGGACGCGAGGACCAGAAAAGTTGTTTTAGCGCTTCCACGAGGTTCCCTTAGATAAAGCCATGATGATCGAGATCAACAGCGGGGCTGCCAGGGAGTAGGCAAAGTCTTCAATCGGTGCAAAACCAATTTTGATTCCAGAGATTAAATTCTCGTCATAGGCCACGATTCCGGTGCCCACAATGACGTTGTCGAAAATTGCAGTGAGAACTAGCAGGACTCCAGTCGCACCGGCGATAGCACGCCATGGGAGTTGCTTGCGAAGAATAAACCCAATGACAATCACAGAGCCAAGAAAAATTGAATTCAGCGCCAGATACGTCACTTGCGTTTTTCCATTCGTGTGAATGCCTTGAGTAAAAGCAGTGACGAATAGCTGAGCAGAATCAAGAAAAATAATTCTTCAAGTGGTAATTCGTGGGCAAGGAGGATACCGGTTAGATGAGTGGCATCGCCGCGAAAGAAGATTCCTGCAGCTATTCCAGCTAGGTCCCAGGTCAGAAAGAAAACTACGGGGATCAAAATCAGCCAGATGTATTTTTTAGACTTTGCAATTGCTAACCCGTGACGAAAATCCAAAGCGGCAAGCCCGGCGATTGAAACCAAAAGCGAGGCAAGGTAGATCAGGCTCACTTGAGCCCCTTCCATCCGTTCTCGCCAACCGGCTTAATCTCGTTCTTCAATGGCCCAGCGGAGCGGTCATTAACTAGACGCTTGTAAACCAATTCAGCACCAATCAAACACATTGGTAGACCAATGCCTGGAATGCTGTGGTGACCGGCGTAGTAGAGTCCCTTAACTTTTTTACTCTTGTTGGTGGGTCTAAAAAACGCGCTCTGCATCAGAGTGTGCGCCATACCCAGTGCAGTTCCTGACCAGGCGTTCAAATCTTCGGCAAAATCTCTTGGGCCCATCGATCGGCGAACCACTATTCGCTCGGCAAGATCTGGAATTTCACACCACTCCGAAATCTGCTCAATGATTCGATCAGCCGCCGCCTCAAATTCTGGGTCACCGCTTCCGTTGATTCCGCCACGTCCCAGTTCTGGATCCGCGGCAATTGGCACAAGGACAAAAATATTTTCATAGCCCTCTGGAGCAACCGATGGGTCGGTGACACTTGGGGTGCAAATGTAGAGCGATGCAGGACTAGGAATCTTGCTGGTCACGCCTGATTTCTTTTTCTGTGCAGGAGTGCGGAACACTTCTTCAAAGTTCTTCGCCCAGTCCTCTGTGTAAAGCAGAGTGTGGTGATCCAGCTGCGGCACGCGCCCCTTTACACCTAGGTAAAGCAACATTGCTGACGGCCCAGGAACCTTGTTCTCCCACCATTTTTCAGGCAGGGTCTGATCCTCGGGGTTTAGTAACTGGGTTTCTATGTGGTGCAGGTCTGCGTTTCCAACAACAACATCGGCTGGGTAATAAACATCGCCCGCAAAAACGCCAACGGCCTTGCCATTCTTGGTTTCAATTTTTGTGACACGTGAATTGGTGTGTACTACTGCACCGTGCTGCTTGGCGAGTCGCTCAATCGCTTCAATAAGGGTGTAGAAACCACCCATCGGATAAAAAACTCCCACATTCATATCAACGTGAGTCATCAAGTGGTACATGCTTGGGGTGTCATAGGGAGACGCGCCTAAAAACACTGCCGGAAAATCTAGAATCTTGCGAAGTCGAGCATCTTTTACGTGCTTCCCCGCAAAGGTATCTAACGGGGTGACCAGGTGCTTTAGGAATCGAGCGAGCCTAGCCAGCACCTCTGGTTGAATAAATGACTTTGCATTCTGAAAGTTTGTGTAAAGAAAGTGCTTAATAGAGAGTTTGTAGGTGTCTTCAGCGGAGTCGATGTAATCCTGAAGGCGGGCACCGGCTCCCGGTTCGATTGAGTCAAAAAGTTTTTTATTGTCTTCAAGATTTTTTCTGATCACCAGTTTTTCGGCATAACCCTCGTTTCGAGTTTGGTAGGCAGGGTCCAACTGAACCAGGTTGAGTTCTTTTGCGGCAGTGGTGCCCATTAGTTTGAAGAACTGATCAAAGGCATCTGGCATCAAATACCAAGACGGACCCATGTCAAACTTGAAACCGTCTTTTTCCCAAAGGTAGGCGCGGCCGCCAACTTTTTCGCGTGCCTCGAGCACGGTGACCTTCATTCCAGCTTTAGCTAAAATTCCTGCAGTCGCGAGGCCCGCGATTCCTCCTCCGATGACAACAGCAGTTTTCTGGCTCACTTAGGGGACACTCCAAACATCGCTTTTAGAAGGATAAAAATCTTCTGCGGGTCAGAAACGCGAATGCGCTTCTTAATTAGTTCATTTGCCGGGGTGCCAGCAACCTTGTTGTTTAGCGCCTCAAAGAACATCAACGCCGCGCCAACTGCCCGTTTTGAACTGGATGGCAACTTTGCAAGTGCAACCTTTGATGTGTTCAAGTCATTCCTGATGTCATCTACCAGTCGATCGCGCTCGGAATTATTGAAATTCTCAACCCTAATCAAAGGAAAGTAGGAACGACCTAGTTTGTCGAAGTCTGCTGAAAGGTCGCGAAGAAAGTTGATTTTTTGAAATGCGGCGCCAAGTGCCCTTGCGCCAGCCACAAATTCGGCCTTCTCCTCATCGCGAACCGAGATGCGGCTCAGGAATACCTGCAGGCACATTAGGCCAACGACCTCGGCAGAACCATAGATGTAGGCCTCGAAGCTGCGCTTATCGTGCACCCGCTGGAAAAGGTCGGTGCGCATTGAATGAAAGAAAGGCTGAATCAGGTCACGCTTGATTCCGGCTTCACGGGCGGTGTAGGCAAATGCGTGCACTACAAGATTGGTACTGAATCCGCATTCAACAGCGCGGTAGGTTTCCTGCTCAAACTTGTCGAGCATTGAGTGTGGGTCAACCCCAATTGCCCCTGATAACGCCTCGGCCGCGGCTCCGTCCACAATTTCGTCAGCCACTCTAACCAGGGCATAAATATTACGAACGTGGTGCCGGTCTTCTTTACCGAGCAATTTGGTAGCCCAGCCAAAAGAGGTTGAGTACTTATCGATTACCACAGCTGATGAGGCTTCAGCCGCCTGGGTATAAAGGGCCAGGCCAGATTTCTTCTTTGAGTTAGGGGAGCTCACGGTTTCTAGATTACCCGCCCAAAGTTGCGGGAAAATCCCGATACCGTCGCGGAATTTTTTGCCCGCTACGCTGATTTCTACTCTTACTGATTAACTCTGCACCACCGCAAATTAGGAGCCATGCATGAAGAAGGAAGCAAATTCCGTCTGGGACATTGTTGGAGCAGCATTTTTGGCAATGGCAATCCCAATTTTTATTGCGGTAGGGCTGGGGCTGTCAGCCATCTTCGGCAAATTCTGATTGCTTCACGGGCAAGGGTAATTGAATAGACTTGTCCCTATGTCTGTAGATATCAAGCCACGTTCTCGCGACGTTACCGATGGAATTGAAAAAACTGCCGCCCGAGGCATGCTTCGTGCGGTCGGAATGGGTGACGAGGACTGGGTAAAGCCTCAAATTGGTGTGGCAAGCTCTTGGAGCGAGGTTACTCCGTGCAACCTTTCGCTGGATCGCCTAGCTGATGCGGCCAAGCAGGGCGTGCACGCTGCTGGCGGATACCCTCTTGAATTTGGAACCATCTCTGTCTCAGATGGAATTTCTATGGGCCACGAGGGAATGCACTTCTCGCTAGTCTCTCGCGAGGTAATCGCCGACTCAGTTGAAACTGTTATGCAGGCTGAGCGCCTAGACGGTTCGGTTTTGCTAGCCGGCTGTGACAAATCTTTGCCTGGCATGCTTATGGCCGCTGCTCGCCTGAACCTTTCATCGGTGTTCCTTTACGCCGGTTCAATCATGCCTGGTTGGGTAAAGCTTGAAGACGGCACCGAAAAAGAAGTAACCATCATCGACGCCTTTGAGGCAGTTGGCGCTTGCAAGGCCGGAAAGATGTCTGAAGAAGACCTTGGCCGCATTGAGCGCGCGATCTGCCCTGGCGGAGGGGCCTGTGGAGGAATGTACACAGCAAACACCATGGCCTCAATTGCTGAAGCACTCGGCATGAGCTTGCCAGGCTCTGCAGCCCCACCGGCAGCGGACCGTCGTCGCGACAACTGGGCCCACCGATCAGGCGAGGCCGTGGTAAACCTGCTTCGTCACGGAATTACCGCTCGCGACATCATGACTAAAAAAGCCTTTGAAAATGCGATTGCCGTGCTCATGGCATTTGGTGGTTCAACCAATGCCGTGCTTCACCTGCTTGCAATTGCCCGCGAGGCAGAGGTTGACCTCACCATTGATGACTTCAACAAAATTGCCGACAAGGTTCCTCACCTTGGTGACCTAAAGCCTTTTGGTCGCTACGTGATGAACGATGTGGACCGCGTGGGTGGTGTTCCAGTGGTTATGAAGGCGCTGCTTGATGCTGGCCTGCTGCACGGTGATGTTTTGACCGTGACCGGCAAGACCATGGCCGAAAACCTTGCCGGAATTAACCCGCCAGACCCAGACGGCAAGATTATTCGTGCCCTAAGCAACCCAATCCACAAAACTGGTGGAATCTCGATTCTGAAGGGAAGCATGGCCCCAGAGGGTGCCGTGGTTAAGACCGCAGGTTTCGATCTAGAGGACTTCACTGGCCCAGCGCGAGTATTTGAGCGTGAACGTGCAGCGATGGATGCCCTAACCGAGGGCAAGATCAAGGCGGGCGACGTCGTGGTTATTCGCTACGAGGGACCAAAGGGTGGCCCTGGCATGCGAGAGATGTTGGCCATTACCGCAGCAATCAAGGGTGCGGGATTGGGCAAGGATGTTCTACTATTGACAGACGGACGATTCTCAGGCGGCACAACCGGCCTTTGCATCGGACACATTGCACCAGAGGCCACCGAAGGTGGACCAATTGCTCTGGTTCGCGATGGCGACTTGATTCGAGTCAACATCGCTTCTCGATCGCTCGAACTACTCGTTGAGCCTGAAGAGTTGGCTGCCCGCAAGCAAAATTGGCAGTCTCTTCCACCGCGCTATACCCGAGGCGTTCTCGCGAAATATTCAAAGCTCGTGCACTCTGCAGCAGAGGGCGCGTACTGCGGCTAATTCGCATTCCGCTTGCTACAAAAATGCAAAGCTAACGAGGAATGAATTAAATGACTAACGAAGTTCTAACCGGCGCGGCTGCGATTATTCGCAGCCTTGAGATGCTTGGTATTGAGGACGTCTTTGGTTTGCCGGGCGGTGCAATTTTGCCGACCTACGACCCTTTGATGGATTCAAAAAAGATTCGTCACATTTTGGTGCGTCACGAGCAGGGTGCCGGTCACGCTGCTGAAGGTTACGCGTCCGCATCTGGTCGTCTTGGTGTTTGCATTGCAACATCTGGCCCTGGGGCAACCAACTTGGTAACCGCTATCGCGGATGCCTACATGGACTCTGTGCCTCTGCTTGCCATCACCGGGCAGGTTGGCTCAAAGCTAATCGGAACCGATGCGTTCCAAGAGGCCGACATCGTTGGTATCACCATGCCAATTACCAAGCACTCGTTCTTGGTAACCAAGGCTGAGGATATTCCAGAAACTATTGCCGCAGCGGTAATGATTGCAACCACCGGACGACCTGGTCCGGTTCTAGTTGACGTGACCAAAGACGCTCAGCAGGGCAAGGCAGAATTTGTTTGGCCACCAAAGGTTGACCTCGCCGGATACAAGCCGGTCACTAAGCCACATGGCAAGCAGATTCAAGCTGCGGCGCAAATGATTGCCGAATCTAAAAAGCCAGTTCTCTACGTGGGCGGCGGAGTTATTCGCGCTGGTGCGCACAAAGAACTTTTGAAACTTGCCGAACTGATTAACGCTCCAGTGGTAACCACACTGATGGCCCGTGGTGCGTTCCCAGATTCACACAAGCAAAACCTTGGTATGCCGGGCATGCACGGTACTGTTCCTGCGGTTACCGCACTGCAGAAAGCGGATCTACTTATTACCCTTGGCGCGCGTTTCGATGACCGAGTAACCGGTGACGTACAGAGCTTTGCGCCAGGAGCAAAAGTTATTCACGTGGATATCGATCCGGCTGAAATCGGAAAGATTCGATTCGCCGATGTTCCAATCGTGGGCGACGCGAAAGAAGTTATCACCGAGCTAAATGCCGAACTTCCATCGGCGTTGAAAGCAGCTAAGCCAGACCTAACCGAATGGTGGAGCTTCATCAATGGTTTGGTTGAGCGCTACCCACTTGGCTACACCCACGCAGACGATGGCAAACTTTCACCGCAGTACGTGATTAAGCGAATCGGAGAGCTTTCCGGACCTGAAGCAATCTATGCTGCAGGCGTTGGTCAGCACCAAATGTGGAGCGCACAGTTCATTAAGTACGAGCGTCCAAACGCCTGGCTAAACTCTGGCGGTGCCGGAACGATGGGTTACTCGGTTCCTGCCGCAATGGGGGCTAAAGTGGCCCAGCCAGATCGTTTGGTTTGGGCGATTGACGGCGATGGTTGTTTCCAGATGACCAACCAAGAGCTGGCCACCTGCGCCATCAACAATATTCCAATCAAGGTTGCGATTATCAACAACTCTTCACTTGGAATGGTACGTCAGTGGCAGACCCTGTTCTACAACGAGCGTTATTCAAACACTGACCTTAATACCGGCACCGACACAGTCATGATTCCCGACTTTGTAAAACTCGCCGATGCCTACGGTTGCTTGGCTATTCGCGTTGAAAAAGAAGAAGAAATTGACGCCGCGATTAAGTTGGCAATTGAGACTAATGATCGTCCGGTAGTAATTGACTTTATTGTCAGCCGCGATGCAATGGTTTGGCCAATGGTTGCAGCTGGTCTGTCAAACGATGAAGTTCAGTACGCACGCGATGCGGCTCCGATCTGGGATGGGGAGGAGTAAAGATGTCACGACACGTACTCTCACTTTTGGTTGAAGACAAGCCAGGTATCTTGACTCGCGTGGCCGCGCTATTTGCACGCCGCGGTTTCAACATTGAATCTTTGGCCGTGGGTACCACAGAGGTTTCTGGTCTTTCTCGCATCACCGTTGTTGTTGGTGTTGAGGGCGCTCCGCTGGAGCAGGTAACCAAGCAGCTAAACAAGCTAATCAACGTGATCAAGGTTGTTGAACTAGAGGCCGACCAGGCTGTTCAGCGCGATCACATGCTAATAAAGGTGCGCACCGATGCGGCTTCGCGCTCGGCGGTGCTCGAGGCAGTAACCTTGTTCCGTGCACGCGTTATCGACGTTGTGAGTGATGCACTAATCATTGAGGTCACTGGCGACACTGCCAAATGCGCGGCCTTCATCAAGGTTCTAGAACCATTCGGCATCAAGGAATTGGTTCAATCAGGTGTTCTTGCAATGGGCAGAGGCTCAAAGTCAATCACCGAAAAAGTTCTAAAGTAAAAAACTTCACAAATCTAAACAAGCTTCAACAAAAAGAAAACAAGGAGAAACAAAGTGGCTGAAATCTTTTACGACAAGGATGCAGACCTTTCGATCATTCAGGGTCGCAAAGTTGCAGTACTTGGCTATGGTTCACAGGGACACGCACACTCACTAAACCTGAAGGATTCAGGCGTAGATGTAGTTGTTGGTCTTCCTGCAACCTCAAAGTCAAAGGCAAAGGCAGAAGCTGCTGGCCTAAAGGTACTTACCCCGGCTGAAGCATCAGCTTGGGCAGACGTGATCGTGGTGCTAGCACCGGACCCACGTCAGCGCGACCTTTACAACCAGGACATCGAGCCAAACCTAACTGCTGGTAAGGCACTTGTCTTTGGTCACGGTTTTTCAATTCGTTTTGGATACATCACAGCCCCTGAGGGTGTTGACGTATTTCTAGTTGCACCAAAGGGCCCAGGCCACTTGGTTCGCCGCGAGTACGAGAACGGTCGCGGAGTGCCAAACCTAATTGCGGTTCACCAGAACGCAACCGGTTCAGCCTTTGAACTTGGACTTTCATACTCAAAGGCGATTGGTGGAACCCGCGCTGGCACCATCAAGACCACTTTCGCCGAAGAAACTGAGACTGACCTATTTGGTGAGCAGGCGGTTCTTTGTGGTGGTGCATCACAGTTGGTTCAATATGGTTTCGAAACTCTGATCGAGGCTGGTTACCAGCCAGAGGTTGCTTACTTTGAGGTTCTGCACGAGCTGAAGCTAATCGTTGACCTAATGTACGAGGGTGGAATCGCAAAGCAGCGCTGGTCAGTTTCAGACACCGCTGAGTACGGTGACTACATCTCAGGTCCACGCGTAATTGGTCCAGAGGTTAAGGAGCGTATGCGCGATGTTCTAACTGACATCCAAGACGGAACCTTTGCAAAGCGTTTCGTTGCCGACCAGGACGCTGGTGCTCCAGAGTTCCTAGCGCTTCGCGCCAAGGGAGAGGCTCACCCAATCGAGGCAGTAGGCCGCACCTTGCGCAAGCTGTTCTCATGGATCAAGAACTCAGACGACTACCAGGAAGGTGTTGCCGCTCGCTAGACGAGAGGCACCCAGCCTAAGTATTCTGCGGAAGGGCACCCCAGCCACGAGCCAAGCTCGAGCGGGGGTGCCTTTTCTTTTGGCTAGAATTGATCCAGTACCTCGTCGCCGTTGCCGCGGGCATAATTTTCCACTAATCAAGGACTTCCCATTGACTAAGCCTGTTGTTCTAATCGCCGAAGAGCTATCGCCAGCAACCGTTGAGGCTCTTGGTCCTGACTTTGACGTTGTAAACGTAGACGGCACCGATCGCCCGGCCCTGCTCAAGGCCCTGGCCAACGCAGATGCGATCTTGGTTCGTTCGGCAACTCAGGTAGATGCCGAAGCAATTGCGGCAGCACCCAAGCTTAAGGTCGTAGCCCGCGCGGGTGTTGGCCTAGACAACGTAGACATTAAGGCTGCTACCACCGCCGGTGTGATGGTCGTAAACGCGCCAACCTCAAACGTGGTTTCTGCTGCCGAGCTGGCCATCGCTCAAATGCTTGGCCTGGCCCGTCACATTCCTGACGCGAATGCTTCATTGAAGCGTGACGAATGGAAACGTTCACAGTTCACCGGTGCTGAACTTTATGAAAAGACCGTTGGAATCGTAGGTCTTGGTCGAATCGGTGGTTTGGTTGCCGCACGCCTTGCCGGTTTTGGCGTAGAGCTAATTGGTTATGACCCTTACATCACCCCTGCGCGCGCAGAGCAGATGGGTGTAAAGCTTGCAAGCCTTGAAGAAGTGATGAAGCAGTCGGACTTCATCACCATTCACATTCCTAAGACTCCTGAGACCACCGGACTTATCGGTGCTGCTCAATTTAAAATTGCCAAGCCAAATCTTAGAATTGTCAACTGCTCACGCGGCGGCATCATCGACGAAGATGCTCTTTACCAGGCACTTAGCACCAACCAGATTGCCGGAGCTGGCCTAGACGTATTCGTCAACGAGCCACCAAAGGGTTCGCCGCTGCTTAGCCTTCCAAACATTCTTGTGACTCCACACCTGGGTGCATCAACCGATGAAGCCCAGGAGAAAGCTGGCATCTCAGTTGCCAAGTCGGTTCGCCTTGCGCTCGCCGGAGACCTCGTTCCTGATGCGGTGAACGTTGCCGGCGGAAACATCGACGCCTCGGTGAAACCTGGCATTTCGCTAATCGAAAAGTTGGGTCAAGTTCTATTCGGAATCTCCGGGGGTTCAGTTTCTGCAATTGAGGTAGAGGTGCGCGGCGAGATCGCAGCGCACGATGTATCGGTGTTGAAGCTTGCCGGACTAAAAGGCTTCTTCCAGAACGCAGTTACCGAGCAGGTTTCTTATGTGAACGCGCCGCTGATGGCCGAGCAGCGCGGAATTGATGTCAAGCTCACCGTTGATGCCAAGTCAGATGAGTACCGCAACGTCACGACCATCAAGGCAACTCTTGCCGACGGAACCAGCGCCTCTGTTTCAGGAACCGTGATTGGTCCAAAGCTGCACCAGAAGATCGTCAACATCAACGGCTATGACGTAGAGCTTGGCCTGGCCGAGCACCTCGTGCTCATGGTTTACTCAGACCGCCCGGGCATTGTTGCGGTGTACGGCAAGGCATTTGCCGATGCAAACATCAACATCGCTGCCATGCAAATTGCCCGCCAGCAAAAGGGTGGCAAGGCGCTTTCGGTTATCACAGTTGACTCACCGGTTGATGCCGCTGTACTTGAAGAAGTGCGCGTGGCCATTCAGGCTGACGTCATGAAGGCCATCGACATCATTGGCTAACCCCTCATATTAAGAAAAAGGAAAAAATCATGGCTCTAATTCTTGATGTACGCACACCAGCTGAAGTTGCCGAAGGGTACCTTGAGGGTGCTCTATTCGTAGACTTCATGGCAGATGACTTTCGCGACAAGGTAGTGGAACTAGACAAGACCGCCGACTACATTGTGCACTGCCGATCGGGTAACCGTTCGGGTCAGGCCGTGGTGATCATGGCTGAGCTTGGCTTTACCGGCGAGCTAATTAATGGTGGAACTCTTGATGAAGCTGCCGAGACCACCGGCGCAGCCATCGTTAAGTAACTCATTTCGGTAATTTCTAACTTGGCAATAAGAAAATGATTGACTCGTCCTACTGGGATGCCAAGTACGACGTTGATAATTTCATCTACACCAAAGACGCAAATCGATTCGTCAAAGAATATTGCCAGCCACTAATTGAAAAAATTGGTAAGTCTGGAAAAGTAATTGACCTGGCCGGGGGCGAGGGTCGCAATTCTGTTTGGTTCGCAGAGCAGGGTTGGCAGGTTGAGAACATTGATTTCTCTGGCAAGGCGCTGTCGAAATTCTTGGCTTTTGCCGAGGAGCGCGGAGTCACTCAACTTTGTTTCGCCAACCGAGCAGACGCCACCGGTTTTGAATCGGTATTGATGCCGGTGGACATCGGTGTTTGTGCCTACCTGCAGATCCCACAACCTGATCTGTTTGATGCACTCGACAATCTGATCGAAAACATCAGGCGCGGGGGATACCTGATGGGTGTCTGGCACGCGCGTGAAAATTTAGAGACTGGTTTTGGTGGACCGCAGGATCCTGAGGTTTTGCCAACCGCTAACGAGCTGCGTGAATTTTTAGCGCAGTACCCGCTGGACATCGAATTTCTAGGTAATCGCGATGGTCAGGTTCAAACCAAGGATGGCCTGAAGCCTTCGACCACACTGGTCCTCTTGGCGAAGCTGCGTTAGCAATAAAGCCCATTGAAACGAGGTAAACTCGGGGGCAATAAGGGCACAGGGAGCTTAAATTGACGCGTGAATACAAGATTGCAGTTATCGGTGGCGACGGCATTGGGCCAGAAGTCACCGCTATCGCCCTTGAGTCAATCCGCCGCGTTACTTCTGGTTCGGGTGTTGAATTCAAAACCACAGAGTTTGATTTAGGTGCTCGCCGCTACCTTGCCACGGGTGAGACCCTGACAGACACCGATTTGGAATCGCTCAAACAACACGATGCGATTTTGCTTGGTGCTATCGGTGACCCAAAGGTTCCATCAGGCGTTCTAGAGCGTCAATTGTTGCTGAAGCTTCGTTTCAGTTTTGACCACTACGTAAATCTACGTCCAACTAAGTTGTACCCGGGAGTGGTAAGCCCACTTGCAGATCCAGGCGAAGTTGATTTTGTCGTTGTTCGCGAGGGAACCGAGGGTCCTTATGTAGGCAACGGCGGTGCGATACGAGTTGGTACCCCAAACGAGGTGGCAAACGAGGTTTCGGTTAACACGGCCTTTGGTGTCGAGCGCTTGGTTCGCTACGCATTCGAATTAGCTTCAAACCGTGAGCGTAAAAAACTAACCCTGGTGCACAAGCACAACGTACTGGTTCACGCCGGCTGGTTATGGCAGAACACCGTCAATCGAGTCGCCGAGGAATTCCCGGCGATCAAGCACGACTATCTACACATCGATGCGGCAACTATTTTTATGGTTACCAATCCGGAAAGATTTGACGTAATCGTCACCGACAATTTGTTTGGTGACATCATCACAGACCTTGCCGCCGCAATCGGTGGTGGAATTGGGCTTGGCGCATCGGGAAACATCAACCCAGATGGCGCGTTCCCAAGCATGTTTGAACCGGTACATGGTTCAGCTCCTGATATCGCTGGAAAGAATATCGCAGACCCAACTGCGGCGATTCTTTCGGCAGCGTTGTTGTTGCAGCACCTAAACAACCCGGTGGCGGCAGCACGTATCGAAAACGCAGTAGCAGCTGATCTAGCCACTCGTGGAAACAAGAAGCGTTCAACACAAGAAGTTGCCGAAAGCATTTTCGCTCTTCTCTAAAAGATTCAAGAAAGTAGCAGATCATGGCCGATCTAAAATTTGAAGTAACTCGCAACCCAAATCCAAAGCCGGATGCAGAGCGCGAAGAGATTATTAAGGCGCCCGTTTTCGGAGCCAACCTGACCGACCACCAAGTCGTTGTTGTGTGGGAGAAAGATAAGGGCTGGCACTCGGCTCAGGTAATCCCTTACGGGCCGATCTTGATGGATCCATCTGCTGCAGTACTGCACTACGGCCAAGAAATTTTCGAAGGTATCAAGGCTTACCGTCACCAAGACGGATCAATTTGGACCTTCCGGCCAGAAGCTAATGCCAAGCGCCTGCAGAAGTCAGCGCATCGAATGGCTCTGCCTGAGCTACCAACTGAGATCTTCATCGAATCGCTTCGTCAGCTCATTGCAGTAGACGGTGCTTGGGTTCCCGAGCCGGTTGATGAGAAGACGCTATACATTAGGCCCTTTGAGATTGCGGCTGAAAACTTCCTAGGTGTTCGTGCCGCACACCGCGCCGAATTCCGCGTAATCGCGTCTCCCGTCGGTCCTTACTTCACCGGTGGTCTAAAGCCGGTTTCAATTTGGATTGCTCTTGATTCGGCTCGCGCTGGAAAGCACGGCACTGGTGAGGCCAAGACCGGTGGAAACTACGCCGCTTCACTCTTGGCACAAAACGAAGGCTACGAAAACGGATGCTCTCAGGTAATGTTCCTGGATGCCGAAACCTCAACCTACATTGAAGAGCTCGGTGGCATGAATCTGTTCTTTGTCTACAAAGACGGACACGTTGCCACACCTTCTCTTGACGGAACAATTCTTCGCGGCATCACTCGTGACTCGGTGGTGCAGTTGATCAAAGACCGCGGCTTAAAGATTGAAGAACGAAAAATCACACTCGATGAAGTGAAGTCTGGAATTACCGCAGGCGAAATCGTAGAGGTGTTTGCCTGCGGCACCGCTGCTGTAATCACACCGATTGGCGAGTTCAAATCCCGTGAGGGAATCATTGGATTTGCCGATGCCAAACCGGGTGAACTTACTTCAAGCCTGCGCGCCGAACTAACTGGCATTCAGTACGGAACGGTAGCCGACCGTCACGGTTGGATGCACAAGCTTGCCGACTAAGTCAGCGAACTAGACAGGGGTAGCAGATGCGCATCGCGCGATTTAGTTTGAACGGCGAACCCAAGTTCGGCATCGTTGATGGCCCAGAGCTTGTGGTTCTAAATGGCCACCCGCTGGTTCAGGGCTATGACACAACCGGAGAACGAGTACCGCTGAAAGATGTGAAGCTGTTGGCCCCAACGATTCCTTCAAAAATCGTTTGCATCGGTAAGAACTATGCGGATCACGTCGCCGAAATGGGTCGCGAAATAAATCCCGAACCAACGATTTTTTTCAAGCCGTCTTCGGCAATCATTGGCCCAGGTGATTCAATCGTGTTGCCGGTGCAAAGCGAACGCGTTGAGCTTGAGGCCGAATTGGCAATCGTTATTGGTCAAATTACTCGCGGAGTAACTGAGAAAGATGCGCTGGAGCATGTCTGGGGTTTCACAATCGCAAATGATGTGACCGCTCGCGACCTGCAGGCAACCGATGATCAGTGGGCTAGGGCAAAGGGCTTTGATACCTTCTGCCCGCTTGGACCATGGATTGAAACCGAGTTCGTGCCGGATGGTCAAATTGTTGAGAGCCGCATCGACGGTGAAACCAAGCAGCAGGCTTCAATTGATCTCATGCTGCACAACGTTCCAAAAATCATTTCTTATGTGAGTCAGAACATGACCCTGTTGCCCGGTGACGTTATCTTGACTGGAACCCCAGCAGGCATTTCGCAAATTTCTTCCGGTCAAATTGTGGAGTGTGAAGTCGAAGGCATTGGCACCCTGCTAAATCCTGTTCTTTAGGCCGGTCCTTTAGACTGGGGTGATTATGTCTTCAATTACTGCACCTTTCAGCACAGCCACCGGAGCCGATGTAAAGGTTCGTTTCTGCCCTTCACCCACCGGTACGCCGCACGTTGGATTGATTCGCACCGCACTATTTAATTGGGCATACGCGCGTCACACCGGAGGCACTTTTCTTTTCAGAATTGAAGACACCGATGCCGAGCGCGACAGCGAAGAATCCTTTGAAATGATTCTGGATGCGCTTAGTTGGCTTGGTTTGAACTGGGATGAGGGAGTGAATGTTGGTGGCCCGGCCGAGCCTTACCGTCAAAGCCAGCGTGGTCACATTTACCTAGAGGTAATTGAAAAACTTAAGGCATCGGGTCATATTTACGAGAGTTATCTAACCGGTGAAGAAATTGACGAGCGCAATAAGGCTGCCGGTCGCGCGGTTCAGTTGGGATATGACAATTCTGAGCGCAACCTGACCGAAGAGCAGCGCGCTGCATACCGTGCCGAGGGCCGCAGCCCAGCCCTGCGACTTCGTGTACCTGATGTAGACATCACCTTTACCGATCTGGTTCGAGGCGAGATCACCTTTCCCGCCGGATCGTTCCCTGATTTTGTTGTGGTCCGCCCTAATGGCCAGCCGCTCTACACCTTGGTTAACCCAGTTGATGACGCACTGATGGGTGTCACCCATGTACTACGTGGTGAGGACTTGCTGTCTTCTACTCCGCGCCAAATTGCTCTTTACAATGCAATGTTTGAAGCCGGAATTACAAAATTCATTCCGCAGTTTGGCCACCTGCCTTACGTAATGGGTGAGGGTAACAAAAAGCTATCTAAGCGCGATCCTCAGGCGAACCTGTTCCACCACCGCGATCGCGGATTCATTCCAGAGGGCTTGTTGAATTACCTTGCTCTTCTTGGGTGGGGTCTGAGTGCAGATCAAGACATCTTCACCATGGATGAACTTGCCGCTGCATTTGATGTTAAAAACGTAAACCCAAACCCAGCTCGCTTTGATCAGAAGAAAGCCGACGCAATTAATGCGGCGCACATTCGCCTGCTAACCGATGAAGACTTCAAGGCCAGATTGTTGCCTTATCTGCAGAGCGCTGGTGTAGTAGGTGCAACACTCTCTGCTGACGAACAAAAAATTCTTGATGCCGCTGCTCCACTTATTCAGGAACGTCTGGTTGTGCTTAGCGAAGCACCAGACCTACTTAGCTTCTTGTTCAAGACAGCCGATCAAATCACCATTGAGGCTGATGCGTTAGATGGCATGCCTGAGAATGTGGCAGAAGTTTTGGCTGCGGCAATTGCTGCACTGAATGAAATTGGCGAAGCCGAGTTCAAAACAGATCCAGTTCAGAGTGCACTGAACCACGCACTTATTGAAGTGATGGGATTAAAGCCTAGGTTTGCGTTTGGTCCGTTACGCACCGGCATTTCAGGGCGTCGCATTTCGCCACCGCTATTTGAGTCGATGGAAATCTTGGGTAAGTCAGAAACAATCGCTCGCCTAGAGGCGTTTGCTCGCACCGTCCAGCCCGGCTAAGATGGTAAATCGAGCCCTCGGGCTCGGCAGTACCTTGGGGTATGGTGTAATTGGCAACACGGAGGTTTCTGGTACCTTTGTTCTTGGTTCGAGTCCAGGTACCCCAGCTTTGAAACAAATAATGAAAACAACTTCGGCTGTTTTTCTGCTTAACAGGAGAATTCAGCCATGATTGCCGCCGCCTACATAATCTTCGCAGTGCAAATCTGTGTGGTTTTATTCCAGTTAGCGCTAGCTCTTGGAGCACCCATGGGCGAGTACACGCTGGGCGGTCAGAATATCGGCCGATTGTCGATGAAACTCAGAGTTGCAACCACAATCAGCCTGTTGATTAACCTTGGAATTGCCGGGCACTACCTAGCCCAGACCGGAACCCTGCAGGCGCTGCTGCCCAGCAACTTGAATGCAATAGTTAATTGGGCGCTGGTTGGCTTCTTTGGATTGGGGCTTTTGATGAACTCAATTTCACGCAGCAAGAAAGAGCGGAACCTTTGGGTTCCGGTGCTCATCTTGAGTTTGGTTTGCGCTGTCATCGTGGCGCTTGGCTAAAGCTAAATGGTCGCAGTGTCGCCCGGTTTTAGAAATTCAAAACTGCCGCCGTGGGCTTCGACCACCTGTTTTACTCGGCCATTATTAAGGTCGTGACCCACATCACTCAGGTGGGCATTGTGAGTAGCAAAGCAACGTCTTGGTTTGACCGCAGCAACGAAGTCCATAACTTCACTGATTTTTAGCCACGGGGCAGAAGTGGGGCAGGCCAGCACTTTAATTGGTTGATCTGGTGTCGTAAAACTATCCCCGGGGTAATAAAGCTCCGAATCAACCAGCACACCGCAGTTTTGAATCAGTGGAATCGATCGGTGAATTTCGGCGTGAATGTCTCCAAAGAACTCAAGGGTGAAGTTTCCATCGGTGTAAAAATCACCGTGGTGTACGGCTATGGTCTGGTAACTACTCAGCCGCTGGCAAACTTCGTCTGTGCCGTAAATTTTGGCAGTTGGGTTATTGTTAAGAATCCGATCCAATTGCTCTTCGTAGCAGTGATCATCGTGCATGTGCGTAATCACGATTGCCTGAACTCCCTGCAAATCAGACATGGGCCGGGTGTAAAAACCGGGGTCAATAACGACGCGCTGACCTTGTTTCTCCAAAACTAGGCACGCGTGCTCGTACTTGGTGATTTGCATAACCTCATTCTGCCCTAGGTTTGTGCCTTAAGATTTTGATGTGGGGAACGAACAAACACAACCAAAAATCGGGTCACGAACCCGTGCCCGGGCCGCAGAAATGGGCTTGGTGATTAGCGACCCCGCTCAGTTTGAGTTGGCAGCTGATGTTGAAGTTGTTTTGTTCAATAAAGCTGGAACCTTAACCGCCCCAATTCGCCGGGTGATAAAGTCCCGACTTGCGTATGGCTCGCCACTGTCGAGTCAAAACGAGCTGCTGTCAATCGCTGCGGCAATTGAGTCATCGGCGGATCACCCAATCGCTACCTCGATAGTTGATGAGGCCAAACGGCAAAACTTGGAGCTGCCAAGCGCGGTTGATGTTCGCGCAATTCCAGGTCAAGGTGTTGCTGGAATTATCGATGCTGAAGCTGTATTTGTTGGCGGGCCGGCCTTGCTCACCGCAAAAAACATTCCAATTTATGTTGATGATCTAGTTCGTTCAGACTCTGCTAATCAACTTGGTCACACCGTGGTTTATGTCGTGCGTGATGCTCAACTACTCGGCATGATCGAGCTGGGCGAAACGGTGTTCCCAGACGCAGCAGCGCTGGTGAATAAGTTTCACGAACAAAAAATTCGAGTGGCCATGGTTACCGGTGATGCCACAGGTGTCGCGCAGCACGTTGCTGAACAACTCAATATCGCCGAGGTATTTGCCGAAATTATTCCTAGCCGCAAATCGGACGTGGTGCGAAAACTAAAGTCAGATGGTTCCAAGGTGGCTTTTGTTGGTCGCGTGGATCAAGACGCTTTGGCAATGGCCGAGGCGCAGATAGGAATAGCAATTGATTCGGATGGCAACACATCTTCCAAGGCTGCCGGACTTCACCTAAGGGGTTCAAGTATGGAAGATGTGCTTGGCATAATCTTTCTTTCTAAAAAAGCTAAATCCGCAAACACTCGAAAGGTAATTTCAATCTTTGTTGCTGCAGTCACCGTTATTGGTGCCTTAGTAGTTCTATTTAGCCCAAAGTAGTCACCATTGTTGCGACTTGGCGTAATCATCAATCCGGCAGCCGGCAATGGCGCTGGTCGATTAGAGGGCGAAAAGGTAATTTCCGAATTGCAGCGTGAGAGCGAAGTGCTTGACCTTACCGGCAGCTCTATGCAAGACAGCGAAGCCAGAGCTCGTGATGCAGTCGCTGACAATCTAATCGATGGTCTGGTGGTGGTTGGCGGCGATGGCATGGCCCATCTTGGCGTGAACCTATGTGCTGAGGCTCAGATTCCACTTGGAATAGTTGCGGCTGGAACCGGCAATGATGCTGCTCGCGCTCTAGGTCTGCCGATTGGCGATGCTGTTGCTGGCGTTCGGGTAATCATAAATAATTTGCGGCAACCGCGAAACGTAGATCTGGTAAGAGCATCTAGCTCAATCGGTGAGTTCTGGTATTTCGGCAGCTTATCGGTGGATTTTGTGGCTTTGGTAAACCAGCGCGCGAACATTTGGAAATGGCAAAAGGGTCCCAGTCGCTACAGGTGGGCCATGATTGCCGAGTTGGCCTCATTTAAGCCGATTCACTACAAAGCGGTCATTGACGGGGAAGAAAAAGAATTTCAAGCGATGCTTTGTTCGGTTGGCAACTCACCATTTTTTGGTGGCGGCATGAAAATTGCTCCCCATTCAAAGATCGATGATGGAAAACTGGATATCTTTATCGTCAACAAGATTTCCAGATTTGAATTGCTCAAGGTATTTCCAAGGGTCTACACCGGCGATCACGTGACCCACCCGGCTGTGGAGTTCATTTCGGCTACTGAAGTTCAATTAAGTTCAAACATCAAGATGCCTGCCTATTCTGATGGCGAGCCAGTAGGTTTCGCACCGATAACTGCAAAGATTGCACCGGGCGCGCTTAGGGTTTACGCAACTAGCGCCCGCCAGTCATCGGTGGCATAATAGACAGGTTGCTCTAACGGTCCCATCGTTTAGCGGCCTAGGACACCGCCCTCTCACGGCGGCAGCACGGGTTCAAATCCCGTTGGGATCACGAATCTCCCTCTCGATGACAAGTCTCGGGAGGGAGTTTTATTTAACTCTGCTGATTGGACCTCAATCGGACCACGCCGCTAAATATCAGAATCAGGCTCACCGGAATAAAAGCCGCTGCGTTCAGCCCCAAAAACGCAACGCTCGCCAGAATCGATCCAGAAACTGCCCCACCAAGCGCGCCGGCCAGGTTCATCGACGTGTCGCTCAGCCCCTGCACATTCGTTTTTTCTTCGGCTGGCAGCGTTTTTGCAAGCAGCGCCGAAGACGATACCGTCGATGCAGACCAGCCCAATCCGAGCAAAAATAAACCAAGGGTCACCAAGGTTCGATTGTCTTGACCGAACCCGGCTGTTGCAAGTGCAGCGACGTAGATGAGTTGACCAAGCAGCACGATGCGAATTTTTCCGAACCGGTCACTCAGCCAACCAAATATCGGTGAAAATGCGTACATGCCGGCGATGTGCAAACTAATTGTGAAACCAACCACCACCAGGTCGTAGCCCAGGTGATGCATGTGCAGCGGAGTCATCGACATCACGGCAACCATCACCATGTGGCTCAGCGCAATTGAAACCACCGCAAATGCCGCGGTTGGATAAGCGCGCAGGGTCGCAAAGGCGGTTTGAATCGAAACCTTTGGCTTTAGCCCTCCCTTGGCTTTGTTCAAATCCTTTGCCACCAGCAGCGGGTCCGGTCGCAGGCCAAACCAAAAAACTGCAGCGGCTGAAAACTGCGCCACGATGGTGAATAAAAATGGGCCGGTCATTTGAGGTAGGCCAAGCAATCGGCCAACAAACTCTCCGGGTCCAAAAAGATTAGGTCCAATCACAGCACCGATAGTTGTTGCCCAGACCACGGTTGCTAGGTCGCGACCGGTGGAACGCGAGCTGGCGGAATCTAGATCCACGGCGGCGAATCGTGCCTGCAACCCTGCGGCTGAACCGCCGCCAAGCATAAATAGTGCCAGCAGTAAGAGTGGAAAGAATCCAATGGCAGCTGCGGTAATTACAAAAATTGCACCGAAAATGGCCAGTGCTGCGCCGGCGGCCAAGGAAACCTTGCGCCCGTGAGAGTTGGCTAGGCGAGCCAGCGGAATGGCCCAGGTGGCGGCGCCCAAGGTACTGAAAGTCGCTGCAGATCCGGCCCAGGCCGGGCTGCCAGACAGAGAGGCAGCTAAAAGTGAGCCAATTGAAAGGGTAGAGCCTAGAGCGAATCCACCCAGTATTTGCCCGCCGGTAAGCACTCTTACCGTTCTGCGCTGCAGAATATTGACTTCTTTTTCGTTCACCTCGCCAGCCTAAAGGTAAACTTGGATTTCGATCATTTTGAGGTGTGTTAATGACAGCTAAGCCGCTGACTCTGGCTGAGAAGGTATGGAACGACCATTTGGTCGCCGAGGGTGAAAATGGCACCCCTGACCTGCTCTACATTGATCTTCACCTGGTCCACGAGGTAACCAGCCCACAGGCATTCGACGGACTTCGCCTGGCCGGACGACAGGTTCGTCGCCCAGATCTAACTATTGCCACAGAGGACCACAACACCCCAACCTGGGACATTGATAAGCCAATTGCCGATCCCACCAGCCGCACTCAAATTGAGGCGCTACGCAGCAACGCCAAGGAATTTGGAATCCGAATTCACTCTTTGGGCGATGTAGATCAGGGAATCGTGCACGTTGTTGGGCCGCAGCTTGGTCTAACCATGCCGGGCATCACCGTAGTTTGTGGCGACTCGCACACTTCTACACACGGTGCATTTGGTGCGCTGGCCATGGGTATTGGTACCAGCGAGGTTGAGCACGTTCTTGCCACCCAGACGCTGCCACTAAAAAAGTTCAAGACCATGGCCATCAACGTTGAGGGAGCTCTGCGTCCGGGCGTCACAGCTAAAGACATCATTCTTGCCGTGATTGCCAAAATTGGAACCGGTGGCGGTCAGGGATACGTCCTTGAATATCGCGGTTCGGCAATTCGCGCGCTGTCGATGGAAGCGCGAATGACAATTTGCAACATGTCCATCGAGGCTGGTGCTCGTGCGGGCATGGTTGCCCCAGATGAAACAACCTTTGAGTATCTAAAAGGTCGTCCGCATGCCCCTCAGGGTGCCGACTGGGATGCGGCTGTTGCATATTGGAAAACCTTGCCAACCGATAAAGATGCAAAGTTTGACGCAGAAGTTTTCTTGGATGCGAACACCTTGGATCCGTTCGTAACTTGGGGCACAAACCCAGGCCAGGGTGTCAGTCTGCTGGATGCGGTTCCAAACCCAGAAGACATTTCTGATCCAAATGAAAAAGCCGCCGCATTGCGCGCGCTGGAATACATGGACTTAAAGCCCGGCACCAAGATGAAAGACATTGCCGTCAATACCGTATTCCTTGGTTCTTGCACGAACTCGCGAATTGAAGACCTGCGTGCCGCCGCGGCGATTATCGAAGGTAAGAAAAAGGCAGATGGCGTTCGCTTTATGGTGGTTCCGGGCTCCGCTCGCGTTCGCCTGCAGGCCGAGGCAGAGGGACTAGACAAAATTTTTAAGGACTTTGGTGCAGAGTGGCGGTTTGCCGGTTGCTCAATGTGCTTGGGCATGAACCCAGACCAATTGGCACCGGGTGAGCGTGCTGCTTCAACTTCTAACCGAAACTTTGAAGGTCGTCAGGGTAAAGGCGCTCGCACGCACCTGGTGTCACCGTTGGTGGCGGCTGCAACCGCGATTCGCGGAACGCTTTCTTCTCCGGCTGATTTGGAAGCAGATTCTGAAGGGGCAGCCAACTAATGGAAAAGTTTGAAGTTTTTACCGGGGTGGCGGTACCGCTGCGTCGTTCAAACGTAGACACCGATCAAATCATCCCTGCCGTCTACCTAAAGCGAATTACCAAGACTGGTTTTGACGATGCATTGTTCTCGGCATGGCGCAGCGACCCTGAGTTTGTATTGAATCAAGAGCCCTATAAAAATGGCCAGGTACTGGTTGCCGGTCCTGATTTTGGTACCGGTTCATCTCGAGAGCATGCGGTTTGGGCATTGCGTGACTATGGCTTCAAGGCAGTTTTCTCAAGCAAATTCGCTGACATTTTCCGAGGCAACTCGGGTAAACAGGGTCTAGTCGCCGGCGAAATCACCGAGGCCGATACCGAAAAACTTTGGCAGGCAATCGAAGCAAACCCAGGCTCGTCAATCACGGTCAACCTAGTTGAGCAAACTGCCTCAATCGGCGAACTAGTCGTTCATTTTGACATCGATGAGTACACCAAGTGGCGTTTGCTCGAGGGTCTTGATGACATTGGTCTAACCCTGCGCGACGAGCAGGCCATCACTGATTTTGAAGCAAAGCGAGAAGCCTGGCGCCCCAAGACCTTACCGGCTAGGAGCTAACCATGAGTCAAATAACAGTTACCGGTGGTAAGCCGTTAAAAGGCCGCGTTGATTTAAAGGGTGCAAAAAACCTCGTCACCAAGGCAATGGTGGCAGCTCTACTTGGCGATGGCCCAAGTGTTCTCAAGGACACCCCATTCATCAGTGATGTAGAAATTGTTTCTCGTTTACTTCAGCTTCACGGTGTAAAAATTGAGCACACCGAAGACGGCGTCATGTCACTTGATCCAAGCAATGTTGCTTCGGCTCGAATGATTGATATCGACGCTCACGCGGGATCCTCACGCATTCCAATTCTTTTCTGTGGCCCGCTACTGCACAGACTGGGCGAGGCTTTCATTCCAGGTCTTGGTGGTTGTCATATTGGTGATCGTCCGATTGATTACCACTTTGAAGTGTTGCGAAACTTTGGTGCGGTCATTGAAGAACTCGAAAACGGAACCCGCCTTTCTGCACCAAAGGGTTTGAAGGGCGCAAAGATTTCCCTGCCTTATCCATCGGTTGGTGCCACTGAGCAGGTTTTGCTGACGGCAACTCGCGCAGAGGGGCTCACTGAGCTTTCTGGCGCAGCAATCGAGCCAGAAATCATGGACCTAATCGCAATCTTGCAAAAGATGGGCGCGATTATTTCTGTAGACACCGATCGCGTGATTCGCATCGAGGGCGTCAAGGAGCTTTCTGGTTATAACCACAGAGCGCTCTTCGATCGCAACGAGGCAGCTTCTTGGGCCTGTGCTGCGCTGGCTACCAACGGAGATATTTTTGTTGGCGGTGCCCGTCAGCAAGAAATGACAACGTTCCTAAACGTTTATCGCAAGGTCGGCGGTGCTTTTGAAATTGAAGACGATGGCATCCGATTCTTCCACCCCGGCGGAGACTTAAAGCCGGTGGTGCTTGAGACAGATGTGCACCCTGGCTTCATGACCGACTGGCAGCAGCCACTTGTAGTGGCCTTGACTCAAGCCAAGGGGCTATCAATCATTCACGAGACGGTTTATGAAAACCGTTTTGGCTTCACCGATGCGCTGGTGCAAATGGGGGCGCAGATTCAGATTTATCGTGAATGTCTGGGTGGCACCGCGTGCCGCTTTGGACAGCGCAACTTTAACCACTCAGCCGTTATCTCTGGCCCCACCCCGCTACACGCAGCCGACATCCGAGTGCCGGACCTTCGCGGCGGATTCAGCCACATGGTTGCCGCATTAGCCGCCAAGGGCACCTCAAATGTGACCAACGTGCAGCTTATTTCTCGCGGCTACGAGCACTTTTTGCAAAAACTTACTGACCTCGGCGCTGACTTCACCTACAGCGAGTAATTTCATGGCCAAGCCAAAAAAAGAATTACCGATGCCGAAGATAAATTCTTCGGAGCGTCACTTTGTACTTGCGCTGGTGGCTTCTATTTTGATTCCAATTGTTCGACTGCTTTTCAAAGTTGAACCAAAGGGAATTGAGAAGCTTCCCAAACACGGCTCATACATTTTGGTTTCTAATCACGTCACCAATCTGGATGCGTTAGCCGTGGCCTACTTCGTTTACGTTCAACTTAAACGAGCACCACACTTTCTGGCAAAGGAAAGCTTGTTCCGCATTCCGGGCATCGGTGGCATTCTGCGTGCGGCCGGGCAAATTCCGGTTTACCGTTCAGGTCACCGAAACGATACCCCGCTAAAAGCTGCACATGCTTATCTAAAAGCAGGTCACTCGATCGCGATTTTTCCAGAGGGGACTCTGACCCGCAGCCCAGACCTCTGGCCAATGCGTGGCAAGTCCGGAGCTATTCGCTTGGCTTTGGAAACCGGTGTGCCAGTGTATCCAGTGGGGCAGTGGGGCAGCGAAAAGGTGCTGCCACAGTACGGCAGCAAATTTCGCCCGGGCTTTTGGAAGCCGGTGCGAATTCTGGTCGGCGATGAAATCGATTTGAGTGACTATCGAAAGCGCCAGCTCAACCCGGATCAATTAAACGATGCCACCAAACTTGTGATGCAAACTATTACCCAGCTCGTTGAGGAGCTTCGCGGTGAGAAGGCTCCACTTGAATTGTGGGATCCAGCCAAAGCCGGTCAAACAACCAGCGGCAACTTCAAGAAGGCGAGAAAATAGCGTGGCCAAAATTGCAGTGATGGGTGCCGGAAGTTGGGGCACAACCTTTGCCAAGGTGCTTGCCGATAATCCGGCCAACCAGGTAATGCTCTGGGCACGCCGCGAAGATATCGCCGACGAGATCAACACCGATAACCGCAATGGTGACTACCTGCCAGGAATTGCGTTACCCAAAACTCTGGCGGCATCCACAGACGTTGCCGAGGTTTTGTCTGGCGCAACTCAGGTTTACCTATCGGTGCCGTCGCAATCACTGCGCGACAACCTTGAGGAATGGGGCAGCCTGCTTCCTAAAGACGCAATCGTGGTGAGTCTGATGAAGGGTGTTGAAAAAGACACCGGACTGCGCATGAGCGAAGTAATTGAAAAAGTAGCCGGGGTAGAGCCAAGTCGAATTTGCGTGGTCTCGGGCCCGAACCTGTCTCTGGAAATTGCCTCAGAGGAACCAACCGCATCCGTTGCCTCCAGCATCAGTGAAGAAACTCGCACCGCCGTTGCCGAAGCCGCAAGCAACGAGTACTTCACAACTTTTACCAACAATGACGTAATTGGTACCGAGTTCGGCGGAATCCTAAAAAACCTGATTGCGGTCGCGATTGGAATCGTGAACGGTGTGGGTTACGGGCAGAACACCAAGGCTTCAATCATGACCCGAGGACTAGCCGAGGTCACCAGGTTTGCCGTTGCCTATGGCGCCAAAGAAAAAACCATGGTTGGTCTTGCTGGTCTGGGCGACTTGATTGCAACATCCGAATCATCGCTTTCGCGAAACCACAAGGCCGGAGAAATGCTTGGCAAGGGATACACCCTGCGCGAGGTTCAACGCCGCATGGCTCAAACCGCCGAAGGGCTCTCATCGGTGGCCCCGATTTTGCAGTTGGCCAAAGCAAAAGGTATTTCCATGCCGATTGTTGAGCAGGTTCAATTAGTGCTGGACGGAAAAATGAATCCGCGTGACATCGCACCGCACCTGACCCACGGGGCAGACGGCCCAATCGGCGAATAGCAAATGACCAAGCTGAACATTTCGCTGCTATTTGGCGGCCCATCATCGGAGCATGAAATTTCATGTGCCACCGCTGCTGGCGTCATGGGCGCAATCGATAGACAAAAATACAATTTGATTCCGGTAGCAATTACCAAATCTGGCGACTGGCAGATTGGTGAAGATGACGCAGCAAAGTGGGCTCTGCGCAAAGGCAACTTGGTGAGCGTTGAACCTAATGGCAGCAAGGTAGCTTTTGCCACCGATGGCTCGCGCGAGCTTTTTGCTATTGACCATCAGGGCGCGCGTACATCACTTGGCGTGATTGATGTTGTCTTTCCGGTTTTGCATGGCCCCTACGGTGAAGACGGAACTCTTCAGCGTGAACTTGAGGCCGTTGGTGTTGCCTATGTTGGCAACGGGGTGCTGGCCAGCGAGCGCGGCATGGACAAGGAGCTTTCTAAAGATGCCTTTGTAGCTGCGGGAGTTCCGGCTACGCCGCATGTAGTAATTAGGCTGCAAGACTGGATGAACGATCCAGAATCTGCCCTTGAGAAAGTGCAACTGCTTGGTGGACTGCCGCTTTTTGTTAAACCTGCTCGCGCTGGTTCTTCCAAAGGGGTCAGCAAGGTTAGGAGCATGAACGACTTTGCTGCCGCTGTAGAAACTGCGTTCAAAGAAGACGACAAGCTCGTGGTTGAGCGCGGCATCGAGGGCCGCGAAGTTGAGGTTGCTGTTTTGCAGGGCCGCGGGTCCGACGGACCCAGGGTTTCTGTTGCCGGCGAGATTATTGTCACCGGTCGTGACTTTTACGATTTTGATGCCAAGTATCAAGATGAAGATTCGGTGCAGCTAGTGATTCCGGCAGATATCACCGCAGCCGAATTACAAGAAATGCAAAGTTTGGCGGCGCGAGCATTTGACGCACTTGGTTGCGAGGGCCTGGCCAGAGCCGATTTCTTTCTTACCAAAAATGGTTTCCTAATCAACGAGATAAACACCATGCCGGGTTTTACCCCGTTATCAATGTTTCCATCGCTCTGGCAGGCATCTGGCATTTCTTATCCAGACTTGATTGACGAACTAATTCAATTGGCGCTGCTGAAGTAAATCCAGCCAAAAATTTGCAATCTATTTGCAGCTCTTGGTTGCCGGAATGTTTTGTACGGCCTCGGCAAGAGTGTCTAGAGCAGTAACCCCAGCAACCAATTTGGAATCCACAATCACCTCGGTAGCTGGGCTACGGCCAAAGGTTATGAATCTATAACTCGGCGCCTGGCTGTCATCAACTAACCAATCAACGTCGCTGGCGGTTACGCAGGTGAGGCTGCTGATTGCTGCTGGTTCCAGTCCGCAGCGCAGAATTACAGACGCGGGCTCACCCCAGGCTCCGGTTGCCTGGGCATTGGTTACCCGCTTGGCTTGATCACCAATTTGATCTGGCAGGCGAACCGTGATTTCTGCACAGGCCGGGTCGTTGGCTAATGGGGCCGATTCCAAATTGACCGTCGCCGAGCATCCTGTCAGGGAAGCGGCAAGCAGCACTGCGGCAAGAACAAACCGCATATTTGTAGCGCACTTCAAAATCTTCATCTCCAACAGGCTACCTTTGTTATGTGTCAAATGTAGAAACCATTGGGTCGCTGGGCGAGAACGAAAGCCTCAAGCGCACCATTGCGCGACTTAATCTTTCAGAGCACGCACTGGTTGGCCCGGGTGATGACTCAGCGGTGATAAACGCACCTGATGGCCGATTCGTGGTTACCACTGACACCTTGGTCGAAGATCACGACTTCAAACTTTCTTGGTCAACCGGCTATGACCTTGGCTGGAAAGCGGTGGCTAGCAATATTGCTGACGTGGCCGCGATGGGGGCAGTGCCAACTGCACTTGTGGTTGCTTTAACCGCTCCAAGCAGCACTCAAATTTCTTGGTTGGAGGCATTTGCCGATGGCCTTCGTGATGCCTGCACTCAACTTGCTCCCGGTTGCGGGGTAGTGGGCGGCGACCTAGCCGCCAGCGAAAAGGTGATGATTTCTGTTGCGGCACACGGTTCACTTGAGGGTCGTGAGCCTGTGCTTCGCTCTGGGGCTCAGGTTGGCGACATCTTGGCTGTGGCCGGAACACTTGGTCGCGCAGCCGCTGGCCTTGCGCTGTTGCAAAGTCGCAACACCGATGCAATCGCGGCCTATGACGATTGGGTTAATCTGCAGCGTCGGCCACAACCCCCGGTGGCAGCTGGAGTAGACGCAGCTTTAGCTGGCGCTACTTCAATGCTGGATGTTTCTGACGGTTTGGCTAAAGATGCAAGCCGGATAGCAAAAGCCTCAGCGGTAACTTTGCAAATCGATCCGCTGATGCTGCAGGGTTTTGAAGCGGTGATTGAAGAAGCCGCGCGTGCAATCGATGCAAATCCCGGTGAGTGGGTTATCGGTGGTGGTGAAGATCACTCTTTGCTGGCGACCTTCCCAAGCCAGGCAACCCTGCCGCGCGCATTCAAGGCAATTGGGCTGGTTTTGCCTCAGGGTCCAGCGCCGGTGATGCTTGGTGCCAATCCGCTGCCTGAATCAGGTTGGGATTCGGTGACCGGCTAGTCGGCCGTAAAAAATAATGCCCAGCAAACCTCAAGAACTCGATGCCGAGTGGTACAAAATCGGCCTCGCCGCACCTGCCCGCAGGGCTTTGGTTGATGCTAGGTTGTATCGGGTTTCTGACCTCAGGAAAATTTCAGAGCAAGACCTGGCCAACCTGCACGGCATGGGTAAGTCGGCAATGGCCCGAATCAAACAAATTATGCGAGCTAAGAAAATTAAATTTCTAGATTAGCTTTGCCGTTGAATTTCGCTTGCGATTTTCAACCATGTAGCAGCGAGTTAAGCACAATGCCATCGCCCTTGCGAGGCAACACCTCTACGCGACCCGATACTGAGTTTCTGCGAAACAAAAGATTTGCCACCCCAGACAATTCGGAAGCCTTGGCTGTGCGTTCGCCATCGCCGTCAATAATTGTGACTTTGGTTCCCGCGGTTACGTAAAGCCCGGCTTCCACCACAGAGTCATCACCAATCGAAATTCCAACTCCTGAGTTGGCTCCAAGCAGGGCCCTTGCGCCAATTGCAACGCGCTCTTTTCCGCCGCCCGACAGGGTTCCCATGATCGATGCACCGCCACCAATATCAGCGCCGTCACCAACCACTACGCCCTGCGAGATGCGGCCCTCAACCATTGAGGTGCCAAGTGTTCCGGCATTAAAGTTCACGAAACCCTCGTGCATGATTGTGGTGCCCGGTGACAGGTGCGCGCCAAGTCGAACCCGAGACGCATCAGCAATGCGAACCTTTTTAGGTGTCACATAGTCAACCAGGCGCGGGAACTTATCAATCGCATAAACACTGATTCCGGCCCGAGTCAACGAAGGCCTCAAAGTATCCAGTTCATCGATGGCAACTGGTCCAACGTTGGTAAACGCCACAATCGGAAGATTTGGAATCAAGCCATCAAGGTTGATTGTGTTTGGCTTCACTAAAAGAAGTGACAGCAGGTGCAAACGAAGATATGCGTCGGCGGTTGAAGTAACTGGTTCTGCCAAGTTGACCTCGGTGCGCACCACCTGGGTTGAAACCCGGCGGCGCTCATCGGTACCAACCATGGCGTCGAGTTCCTTTGGCACCACCCAGAGCGCATCGGTTTTAGGAGCATCGCCAAGTTTTGGATCCGGATATAAAACATCAAGAATTGTGCCGTCGGCGGCGACTGTGGCGAGGCCATGGCCCCAGGCATTGCTCTCTAAAAACGTCATGGATACAAGGTTACAAGTTAGGCTCATTTTATGGCCACAGCACCTTTGAATCTTGAAGCAGACGTCGTCGAACTTACCCGCGATATTTGCGATATCGAATCCGTTTCAGGCAACGAGAAGCAGTTGGCCGACGCAATTGAAGCGGCTTTGCAGAAATATTCCCACCTAGAGGTAATTCGCGACGGTGACGCAATTGTGGCCCGCACCAATCTGGGTCGCTCAAACCGAGTTGTCATTGCCGGTCACATCGATACCGTGCCAGTGGCAAATAATCTGCCGGTTCAGATGCTTTCAATGGAGCGCGAACAAGTTTTGTATGGTCGGGGCACGGTTGATATGAAGGCCGGGGTAGCGGTTCAGTTGAAGTTGGCCGCCACGCTCACACAGCCAACCAGTGATGTCACCTGGATTTTTTATGATCACGAGGAAGTCGAGGCCGCTAAAAACGGTCTAGGCAGATTGGCGCGCAATCGTCCAGAGCTTCTTGACGCATCGTTTGCAGTTTTGTGTGAACCAACCTCGGCTCAGGTTGAGGGTGGCTGCAATGGAACCATGCGAGTTGACCTAACCTTCAGCGGAGTCAAGGCCCACTCGGCTAGGCCTTGGATGGGCAAAAATGCCATTCACGGCGCAGCCAACGCGTTAGCAATTTTGGCGGATTACCGGCCGGCTGAAATCGATGTGGATGGCTTGGTCTATCGCGAAAGCCTAAACGCAGTGCTTATCGGTGGTGGAATCGCTACCAACGTGATTCCTGACGAATGCGTGGTCACGGTGAATTACAGATTTGCACCAAGCAAGTCTGCGGCCGATGCCGAGAGCCACCTACGAGAAGTTTTTGCGGGCATGGAAATGACCGTCGTGGATGTTGCCGAGGGAGCTCGTCCCGGGTTGGACAGAGCCGAGGCCAAAGCCTTTGTGGCCGCCACCCAAACGGAAGCCCGGCCCAAATACGGCTGGACGGACGTAGCCCGATTTAGCGCCTTGGGCGTACCAGCGGTGAACTTTGGCCCTGGTGACCCCAGCAAGGCCCACGCAGATGACGAAGCCGTGCCAGTTAGCCAGATTTACGCCTGTGAGAAGGCACTCAGGGCCTGGTTATCCGTGGGATAATAGAACTTCAGGCTAATTAGCCAGCAATTCAAGGAGTTTCTCAATGGCAGCAATGAAGCCACGCACCGGCGACGGACCAATGGAAGCCGAGCGCGAGCCACGCGGTCTGATTATTCTTCGAGTGCCACTGGAAGGTGGCGGTCGTCTAGTAGTTTCAGTCAACGACGAAGAGGCCAAGAACCTGCACCAGGTTCTTGCCGGAGTAGTCAAGAAGTAATTCAAATAGAAAATCCCGATCAGCGATGATCGGGATTTTTTATGCCCAGAGGATTTGATCTAACCCAGATTGACTTGATTAGACCTGGATTGATTTGATTAAACCAGGTCGCGCCAGTCCACTTCATCGTCGTCATCGGCAACCACGATCGTGCCAGAGGGAATTGCATTTGGCAGTGTAATTAGCTCGGTTGGTGGCGACAGGAAGGTAGCTTCTTCTCGTCGATTAGCCAGCACATTGTTGATGTAATCGGTGACCGCTTCATTCATCGGCACATCATGCCCCTGCTGCTCCGACATGTACCAGCGGTGCTCAAGCACTTCGTGGTAAATCTGTGCCGGCTCCAGACGACCTGACATTTCGCGAGGTATGGAAGTGACCACGGGTTCAAATGATCGACTCAACCATTCGTGTGCCAAGACTTCTTCGTCGGCACCTGGGCGAGAATTATCGCGACGATATTGATCCAGGTCGTTCAGCAGGCGCCGGGCTTGATTTTCTTCAACGTCTAGACCAGTCAGCCTAATCAAGCGGCGAGCATGGTGACCGGCATCAACCACCTTTGGTTGGATCTTCACCGTCATGCCATCGGAGTCTGCCTTGATGGCAAGCTCTTCGATGTCAAAACCTAATTCGTTTAGGCGGGCAACGCGCCGACTAATCTTCCAACGATCCTTGGCTTCAAAAGTTTCCGCGCCGGTTAGCTCGGTCCAGAGTTCTCTGTACTTGGCAACAATTCGCTCGCTGGTGGCAACTGCGTCCACGCCAGGTGCTGCATGCCCGCTGGCAATTAGGTCCATTAATTCACCGGCAATATTGACCCGGGCGATTTCAAGATCATTTTCGCGCTGGCCGTTCGATAGACCAGTGTCATACAAATGGCCGGTTTCGGCGTCGACTAAGTATGCGGCGAAGGCTCCGGCGTCGCGGCGAAACAAGGTGTTTGAAAGTGAAACATCGCCCCAAAAGAATCCGGCAATGTGCAGGCGAACTAAAAGCAGGGCTAGCGCATCCACCAGACGAGTTGCGGTTTCCGGGCGCAAACCCTGAGACCACATCGCACGGTAGGGAAGTGAAAACTTTAGGTGCCTGGTGATCAACACCGATAGCAGTGGCTCGCCATCGGTGCTTTGACGATTGTTGATGATTGCAAAAGGTTCAACGCAAGGCACATCAAGCTTGATCAAATTCTTGAGCATTTCGTATTCGCGTTTAGCCAGCTCAGGCAAGGTTTCTTTGATCGCAATTACGTGATCACTCAGATGCGCAAAGCGAACCGTGTGGCGACTTAGGCCTTTGGGTAGGGCCGCGATGTTTTCGGCGGGCCACTCTTCTAAAGGCAAATGCCACGGAAGATCCAGCAGAGCTGGATCAACCGTGGCAGCCGTAATGTCTAGTGAACTCACTAGTTGAGGCGTTCGCCCGACTCTACGTCGAACAGGTGAACGATGCCACCGTCAGCCTTTAGGAAAATCTTGTCTCCCTTGTGTGGGTGATTGCGACCATCAACGCGAGCAACGATGTCTTGGTTTCCGCCGTTTAGGTGGCTGGTTCCGTATAGGTAACCGTCGGCACCTAGCTCCTCGATAACGTCAACATCAACTTCGATGCCTTCCTTCTTGGTGACGGTCAAGTTTTCAGGGCGGATACCAACGGTAACGCTCTTTGCCTTGGTCTTTGAAAGGAACTTCTTGTCGATTGGAAGAACGGTATTACCAAACTGAACTCCGCCGTCAACGATCTCAAGCTGTAGCAAGTTCATCGCAGGTGAACCAATGAAGCCGGCAACAAAAACGTTTGCTGGCTTTTCGTAAAGTTCACGAGGGGTGGCAACCTGCTGAAGTAGACCATCCTTTAGCACCGCTACGCGGTCTCCCATGGTCATAGCTTCAACCTGGTCGTGAGTCACGTAAACGGTGGTTACGCCTAGGCGACGCTGAAGTGATGCAATTTGGGTACGAGTCTGCACGCGAAGCTTGGCATCCAAGTTTGATAGCGGTTCATCCATTAGGAATACCTGAGGCTTGCGAACGATCGCACGACCCATAGCAACGCGCTGACGCTGACCACCGGAAAGTGCCTTTGGCTTGCGTGATAGGTAAGGCTCTAGGTCAAGCAGCTTGGCTGCCTCAAGAACGCGCTCTGCACGCTCTTCCTTACTAACGCCAGCAATCTTTAGGGCAAAGCCCATGTTCTCGGCCACGGTCATGTGTGGGTACAGCGCGTAGTTCTGGAACACCATCGCGATGTCGCGGTCCTTTGGTGGCACGTCGGTCACGTCACGGTCACCGATAAAGATGTGTCCGTCGTTTACCTCTTCGAGGCCCGCCAACATACGCAGGGTAGTTGACTTACCGCAGCCCGATGGGCCAACGAGCACAAGGAATTCGCCATCTTTGATGTCGAGGTTGATTTTGTCTACTGCAGCTCTGGTTCCACCTGGGTATAGGCGGGTGGCTGCTTTAAATTGCACTGATGCCATGATATTTCCTTCACCGGCAGGTACGTGCCGGACGATCCGTTGTGAATAGAACCCTGGCAGCGGCGCCGCCAGGTACAGCCATTATGGCATCCGTTTTGGCTGGTCTAAACTAGAAGTTCCCCAATGTCATCCAATTGTGACAACAACGTTAGGACCCGATTTGACCCGCGAAAAGCAAACTCGTTCAGAACAGCGTGAGGCAGCCCGAGCCAAGGCCAAGGAACTTCGCGAACAGCACAAAAAAGGTGAACAGCGTAAGCGTCTTGCCCTCCAGTTTGGAGTCGGTGGCGCCCTGGTAGCGGTTGTGGCTCTTGTGGCCTTCGCGCTCATTTCTGGAGCAAACAAAGAAGTTGTAGTTCCAAAGAACATGATGTTCAATGACGGCATCAAGATTGGTACCAACCTAGAAGCCTTTACCGCCGACTACACCCCGGCCCCGGGCAAAGCTGGCGCCAATGTGCCAAACATTCAGATTTATCTTGACTACCAGTGCCCGGTTTGCCAGGCCTTTGAGTTGCCAAATGCTTCTCAGATTGAAAGCTGGGTTAAGTCAGGAACAGCGACCGTAGAAATCCACCCAATCTCATTCCTAGACGGCCGAGGCTCACCAAATGAGTACTCAAGTCGTGCCGCTAACGCCGCTATCTGTGTGGCCGAAAACTCTCCAAACTCGTTCTTCAAGTTCAGCGGCTTGCTGTTCAAGAAGCAGCCGGTTGAGGGCACCGCCGGTCCAGACAACAACGCTTTATTTGAGACCGCCAAAGAGGCTGGGGTTTTGAATGAGGCCGAAATCAAGGACTGTATTGATGAAAAGCGCTACGGCACTTGGATTTCTGACATCACCACGAAGGCTCTGAACGAGAACGTACCGGGCACCCAGTACAAGCTTGAGGGAACCCCGTTCGTAATGATCAACAACCAGGTATTCAAGACCGAGGTCAATTCTGACTTCTTTAGCCCGGCACGCTTTGCGCAGTTCTTGCAGAGCTCTGTAGTCAACTAATATAAAAACTTCTGAAGTTTTGAACTTCAGAAAAGGTAGCCCTAGGGCTATCGGCCGACCTGGCGCAATTGGTAGCGCATCGCACTTGTAATGCGAGGGTTAGGGGTTCGAGTCCCCTGGTCGGCTCCACTTAAATAGAAACGCCTCCCTAAGGGGAGGCATTTCTTTTAGCCGAGCAAATCCTTGAGGACTTCGTAGACCAGGAACGCTGGCCACACCAGCGCCTTTAGAAATCCCAGCACCCCATCCCAAAAACCGTTGGCTCTTGAAATGAAATAGACGGCGGCACCAATAAAGGCCAGGAACATGAAGGCGCCAACGCCTCCATCGGTAACATTATTTTTCTTACTCATGTCTTGAGCCTAGTTGTCTGGCGTGAAGGTGATGCTGACGCTGTTGATGCAGTAGCGATCACCGGTAGGTGTCTGCGGCGCATCTTCAAACACGTGGCCTAGGTGACAACCGCAAGCTTTGCAGCGAACCTCAACGCGAACCATTCCGTGTGAGCGGTCCTCAATGAGTTCAACCGCGTCGCCTTCTTTTGGTTCGTAAAAACTTGGCCACCCGCAGTGCGATTCAAATTTTGCGTGGCTGCGGAAGAGCTCAGCGCCACAACCGCGGCAAGAGAAAATGCCTTCGCGGTGTTCCTCGAGCAATTCGCCGGTGTATGCGCGCTCAGTGCCAGCTTCTCGAAGCACGTGGTACTCAAACTCGCTCAGTTCCTCGCGCCACTGCTCGTCAGTCTTGTTTACCGGATAGTTCATGCTGTGCTCCTTCGCTCACCTAATATTAGGTAATCGACCCAAATGAGTCTTTATAGATAAGCAGGATCCATGGCAAAAAAGTTCCCAATCGATGAGTTCGATTCGGCAACCGTTCACGGAGGTCGGCACCGCGCTCGCCGAACTGCAAAAGACCGAATCTACGAATGGGTTCGAATTTTCGTGGCCGCTGCCGTGGTCGCCGGAGTTGGATACGGCACACTAAAGTACGTCGAAAATTCATCGGTGTTTGATGGCTACCTGCCAAGTTCCAACTCTTCTCCTTCTGCCAGCACCGATAGCCGCCCAGGTGTTGTGGTTCTTGACGGCGGGGACGAGAATCTGTCTGGGGCAGCGGGGCAAATTCTGAAAGATGCCGGTTACAACGTGACCGGAGCCTCTGTATTGGTTGACGCCGACAAGAAGCCGGTAAAGATTAAGACCACCGTGATTACGATCACCGATGAGCTATTCCGAGCCGATGCCGAAGCCATTGCCGCCAAGATCGGCAACCCGGAAGTTGTTATTTCGCCGGAGTTTGCCGGCCCGATCACCGTTGTTTTGGGCTCAAATTACAAGCTTCCTCAGGAATAGCCGGTTATAACCGTTCTATAACCTATTGACCAATCCCAGGAAAACGCTTGCGCGGGGGTACCCCTTAGGGGCTAGTGTTGAACTTGGTCGTAGCAGTATCCGTAGCACAAGCTCTTTTCTATGCGACTCAACCCGGGGATTTTTCGGGTTGTTCCCATAGCAACAGGAGTAAACAATGGCACAAGGAACCGTAAAGTGGTTCAACGCTGAAAAGGGTTTTGGATTCATTACCCAGGATGGTGGAGCGGACGTATTCGTACACTTCTCAGCAATCCAGTCAGACGGCTACAAGGAACTGAAGGAAAACCAGCGCGTAGAGTTCGAAGTTAAGAACGGCGACAAGGGCCCTCAGGCTGACGCAGTACACGTAATCTAAGCTACGACAAGCTTGCTGAAAGTCCCCTCCCGCATTGCGGAGAGGGGACTTTTAGATTTCAGCCCCCACCGATGAGGGTTTTCTCTCAACCGGAGGTACGTATTTGCACTCTAGGGGTGAGAGTGCCAAAATAGAGTTATTAGCACTCGACAGGCTTGAGTGCCAAAACAAATAGGAGATTGAACCCCAATGGCAAAAATCATTCACTTTGATGAAGAGGCCCGCCGCGGTCTAGAGCGCGGTCTAAACATCCTCGCAGACACCGTAAAGGTAACCCTCGGCCCACGTGGACGCAACGTAGTTCTTGAAAAGAAGTGGGGCGCCCCAACCATCACAAACGATGGTGTTTCGATCGCTAAGGAAATCGAGCTAGATGACCCGTTCGAGCGCATTGGTGCCGAGCTAGTTAAAGAAGTAGCTAAGAAGACTGACGACGTTGCCGGTGACGGAACCACGACTGCAACCGTTCTTGCACAGGCTCTTGTTCGCGAAGGTCTTCGCAACGTGGCTGCCGGTGCAGACCCAATCACTTTGAAGCGTGGAATCGAGAAGGCTGTCAAGGCCGTCATCGAGGAGCTTCACTCAAACGCAAAGCCAGTTGAGACCAAAGAGCAGATTGCTGCTACCGCGTCTATCTCTGCTGGTGACTCTCAGATCGGTGAGCTAATCGCCGAAGCAATCGACAAGGTTGGCCGTGAGGGTGTTGTAACCGTTGAAGAATCAAACACCTTTGGTATTGAGCTTGAACTGACCGAGGGTATGCGCTTCGACAAGGGTTATGTATCGGCTTACATGGTCACCGACCCAGAGCGTCAGGAAGCAGTTCTTGAAGACGCATACGTTTTGATTGCAAACTCAAAGATCTCAAACATCAAGGACATCTTGCCAATTGTTGACAAGGTGATTCAGGCAAACAAGCCGTTGCTAATCATCGCCGAAGACATTGATGGTGAAGCACTAGCAACCTTGATCGTCAACAAGATCCGCGGAATCTTCAAGTCAGTTGCAGTTAAGGCTCCTGGCTTTGGTGACCGTCGTAAGGCAATGCTTCAGGACATCGCAATCTTGACCGGTGGTCAGGTAATTTCTGAAGAAGTTGGTCTGAAGCTAGATGCAACCACTCTTGATCTTCTAGGTCGGGCACGCAAGGTTGTTATCACCAAGGACGAAACCACAATCGTTGAAGGTGCCGGCGATGCCGACATGATCGCAGGACGCGTTGAGCAGATCCGTCGCGAGATTGACAACACCGATAGCGACTACGACCGCGAGAAGCTACAGGAGCGTCTAGCCAAGCTAGCCGGTGGTGTTGCAGTTATTAAGGCTGGAGCAGCAACCGAGGTTGAGCTTAAGGAGCGCAAGCACCGCATTGAAGACGCAGTGCGTAACGCAAAGGCTGCTGTTGAGGAAGGCATCGTTGCCGGTGGTGGTGTTGCATTGCTACAGGCTGGCAAGGCTGCATTCGAGAAGCTAACTCTTACCGGTGACGAGGCTGTTGGTGCGAACATCGTTCGCGTTGCAATCTCAGCTCCGCTAAAGCAGATCGCACTAAACGCAGGTCTAGAGCCTGGTGTAGTTGCAGAGCGCGTTGCAGGTCTACCTTCAGGTCACGGTCTAAACGCCGCAACCGGTGAGTACGTAGACATGCTGAAGGAAGGCATCAACGACCCGGTAAAGGTAACTCGTTCAGCTCTTCAGAACGCTGCATCGATTGCAGGTCTATTCCTAACTACTGAAGCCGTGGTTGCTGAGAAGCCAGAAGCTCACGCTCCTGCTCCTGCAAACCAGGGCGGCGGCATGGACTTCTAGAGTCCAAAGAAAACAACTTATAGTCTGATCCACTATGAGCGGGTGGTTCCTTCGGGAACCGCCCGTTTTCTTTTAAGCTGTCAACTATTAAGCGGTTGCTGACTAAAGAAATAGCCGTTGGTTGGAATATTCAATCTCTGCATACTGGGCGGCGGCGATGCTGAGTGCATTGCCCAGCTCAGCTAATTGAGCATCGACTGCGGCTGCGGTGGTTCGCCAGCGCAAGGCTAATTCTTGAAAACTATTTGCCGCCATGCCCGTCCAACTGCTCTGCAGATTTTGCAGCTGCAGGTGCAGGGTGTCGGACTCTTGACTGAGCCTGGAGATGGTGTTTTGAATCGCGGCATTTGCCGCCAATACCTGTTCGCTGTCTACGCTGAAGTGGGCCATGAACGCAGTTTGCCAAACCAAACTTCACAGGTGCATCAAAGGAGTTAATTTGTTGATAAGCGCGGGGCTGCCGGGTGTTGTGGAAAAGCGGGTGGTTTAGGCGGGAATTACAACTCGGAAGGTGGCGCCCCCACCAGGGGTCTCCGTGGCCACAATGGTGCCTCCGTGCCGGGCAACAATTGTTGAAACAATTGCCAACCCAAGACCTGAGCCACCGGTCTCGCTATTTCGGGAGTTATCAACCCGATAGAACCGTTCGAATATCTTCTCGCGCAGTTGCTCCGGAATACCCTCGCCATGGTCACGAACTTCAAGTACCAGGTGACGGCGACCGTTGATCTTTGAATTGTTGTCTAGTGCTATCTCAATCTGGGCGCCCTCTGGAGAAAATCTTGAAGCATTGGCCAACAGATTTGTCAGCACCTGTCGCATTGAGTTTGCGTCAACCTTGGCTTCAACCACGGCGTCATCGCCCAAAAGATTTCCGGTCATGTCAGTCACCACGATGCTGCGCTTGCCGTCGGCTACCGATGCATCTTTGGCGGCGTCGATTGCTAGCGAAACTAAGTTGGTTTCCTTAACATCAAGCTTGGTGGTCTCGTCCATTCGAGTCAGGGTGAGTAGGCTCTCGACCAAACCGGTCATGCGAACCGCTTCACTCTCAATTCGTTCCATTGCCTCGGCAACTTGCTCGGGTTTCTTGAGCGCCCCCATGCGATAAAGCTCTGCGTAGCCGCGCACCGACACCAGGGGAGTGCGCAGCTCGTGGCTGGCATCCGAAACAAATCGTCGCATCTGGTCCAAAGTTTTTGAGCGATCCTGCATTGCGCTTTGAATGCCGTCAAGCATTGTGTTCAGCGATCGGTTTAGTCGGGCAATCTCCGTGTCGCCCTCGGTCTCGATCAGACGCTGCGAAATGTCACCCTCGGTTACCGCTTCAGCGGTTCGCTCAACCTCGTTCAGCGGCTTCAGAGCGGAATTGATGGTGAGCCAAATACTTAGGCCAGAGAGAATCAAGAGCAGCGCACCAAAGCCACCACCGATTAGTCCGTACTGGGAAAGCAGTGCGCTGTTTGCGCTGGTGGGCAGTGCAACAACCAGGGACCCGGGCATAGATACCAGCGGCACCGCCACCATTCGCCAGCCTCGGATTCCGGCGTCTTCGGCGACCTCGCCGCGCTTGTTCACCTCAAATGGAATTCCCTGAGTGGCAATCACATTCGATGCGGTGAAGTTTGAAGTGTTTGGCACATCGCTGGTTGCGCCGCCGGCTGAAGAGGCCAAACCTATAAGCAAGGTTCCATCTACATCAAGGTAGGCGATGTAAAAGTCTGTCGGCAAACTTGGCAAACGAAGTTGATTGGTCGCCAGGCGATCCTCAAGTTTGGTTGGGTCTTCGTTGCTAAGAGTTGCGGCAGTCGAAATAAGCTGGCGATCCAAATTCTGCTGCAGGTAGGTGCGCAACAGGGCCACCGTGCCAAGGCTTGATACAAAAACCAGCACACCGATAATTGCCACCGACAGCGCGGTCAACTTGGTGCGCAGCGAAATGCGCTGCCAAGCGAAGCCTAGCTGTGAAGACAATTGCCGACCGTTCTACTTTGTAGGTTTTGTTGACTTATACATATAGCCAACACCACGTTTGGTTTGAATCAGCGGCTCACTGGTCAGCGGGTCTAGCTTTTTCCTCAGGTAAGAAACGTATGACTCTACGATTCCCATTTCGCCATTGAAGTCATACTCCCAAACGTGGTCAAGAATCTGGGCCTTGGTGAGGACTCTGTTTGGGTTTGAAATCAAGAAGCGCAATAACTTGTACTCGGTAGGGCTTAGGTCTACCAAGGTGCCATTCACAAAAACATCGTGCGCATCTTGGTTGATTTTGATCTCACCAACCTCAAGCACTGATTCTTCAACTTCTGCTGCCTTGGTTCGGCGAAGGATTGCATTAATGCGAGCCACAATTTCATCAAGGCTAAATGGCTTGGTCATGTAGTCATCGCCACCAACGGTTAGGCCGGTGATTTTGTCCTCGGTCTCATCGCGCGCGGTAAGGAACAGCACCGGGGCATTGATTCCCATAGAGCGAAGTTTCTTGGTGACGCTGAAACCGTTCATGTCCGGCAACATCACATCAAGCAGAATGATGTCCGGTTCGCCCTTTTCGGCGGCGTGCACCGCGTCGGCGCCATTTGCAACGGCATGCACGCTGAAACCAGCAAATCTAAGGCTGGTGGAGAGAAGATCACGGATGTTCGGCTCGTCATCGACGATAAGTACCTTTACGTTTTCCATGGCTTCAGTTTCCGTGAGAACCCTGAGAACTTCCTGTACAAGCCTCGTGTGTCCGCTGTGAAGGTTTACAGGGAATGTGCGTCCAAAATCTCGTAGCTGTAACCCTGCTCGGCCAGGAAGCGCTGACGGTTCTGGGCAAAATCTTGGTCAACCGTATCCCTTGAGATCAGGGTGTAAAAGCTGGCGGTGCGGCCATCGGCCTTGGGGCGCAGCAGGCGGCCCAGACGCTGAGCCTCTTCCTGCCTTGATCCGTATGAACCAGAAATTTGGATCGCCACCGATGCCTCAGGCAGGTCGACCGAGAAATTGGCGACCTTTGAGACTACGAGGGTAGAAATTTCGCCGCTGCGGAATTGCTCGAATAGGCGCTCGCGTTCATCAACCGGGGTTTCTCCGGTGATCTCTGGAACATTGATGGCCGCCGACACCTCGTGAATTTGATCCAGGTACTGGCCAATGATCAAGGTTGGCTCACCGGCATGCTTCTTGAGAAGTTTTTGAATTACAGGAATTCTAGTTTTTGATGTTGCTGCGATTCGGTATCGGTCTTCTTGACTTGAAATTGCGTATTCCATGCGTTCTTCATCTGGCAAATCAATGCGAACTTCAAAACACGCAGCGGGGGCGATGTATCCCTGCGCTTCGATTTCTTTCCAAGGCGCATCAAATCGCTTTGGCCCAATCAAAGAAAATACATCGCCTTCTTTGCCATCTTCGCGAACCAGTGTTGCTGTCAGTCCCAATCGACGACGTGCCTGCAAATCGGCAGTCATTTTGAAAATAGGTGCCGGAAGCAGGTGTACCTCGTCGTAAACGATGAGTCCCCAGTCGTTGGCATTTAAAAGCGCAAGGTGAGCGTATTCAGCTTTTCGCTTGGTGGTCAAAATTTGATAGGTGGCGATGGTTACCGGTTTAACTTCTTTCATTGAACCTGAGTATTCGCCGATTTCACCTTCGGTAAGAGTTGTGCGCTTGAGCAGTTCTGCTTTCCACTGACGAGCCGAAACAGTGTTGGTCACCAAAATTAGCGTGTTGGTTTTTGCGGTTGCCATTGCGGCAGCACCAACGATGGTTTTACCGGCACCACAGGGGAGCACCACAACTCCTGAGCCACCCTCCCAGAATTTCTCAACAGCTTTGGTCTGGTAGTCACGAATTTTCCAATCACCTTGACCCAGCGCGATTTCGTGCGGCGTTCCGGCAGCGTAGCCAGCGAAGTCCTCAGCTGGCCAACCCAGCTTCAGCAGTTCCTGTTTGACCTGACCGCGAGCCCACGGTTGAATCCGGAAAGCCTCGTTTGAAATTGGCCCGTCTAGCAGCTCGGCAATTTTGCGGTGCTTGCTGGCCTCAAGCAAGATTGCGCGTTCGGTTGAGTAGAGCTCTAATTCGCCGGTTGGACTCTTGCGAATCGATAGTCGCCCGTAGCGGTTCATGGTCTCGGCTATGTCCGCGCGCACACCGCTAGGCACCGCAAACTTTGCATACTTATCTAAAACATTCAGCACAAAGTCAGAATCATGGCCGGCTGCACGAGCGTTCCAAAGCCCTAGTCGGTTAATTCGGTAGGTGTGAATGTGTTCCGGTGCTCGCTCTAGTTCGGCAAAAATCGCCAAGTCGTGGCGGGCCTCGCCTGCATCGGGGTGATCGACCTCAAGCAGGGCGGTCTTATCACTCTGCACAATCAGTGGGCCGTTAGTCATCCTTAAAGCCTATCCCGACTGCGGTGTCCAACGGTCAGCCGGTCAGTCAAGAACCACTCGGATGATGCTGGTGATTGGCAGGGTTCTCTCGATGTCTGCCTTGCGATCTTTGGCGCGCAGACGACCGTTCGCGATTCCAATTGGCTCAAGCAGAAATTCGATTTCGCCGTTGCTTGAGGTCACGGTAAATTTTGCCCGCGCCTTGTTCTTGATGGCCAACTGAATTTGACGCTGCAGGTCATCATCATCTGGCGCATCACCAAGCTTGGCATCTTGCTCGCGCAATCTAAGAATATCCGCCGCAATCGAATTTGTTTTCTCAGTGGCTAGTGCTTGTCTTGTGGCCGACAAAGGGGAAATCACTTTTCCGGATTCATCAACCCGAATCGCTACAAAGCCAGCTTCACGCAGACCAAAATAGAGCACCTCGGGTTCAAACCGTGAAGCCAGTTGGCCGTCTTCAAGTTGGCTGAGCGCAAATGGCTTTAGTTTGGAATCATTCAAAATTTCGGCCAGCAGTACCGGATCGCTTGATTGCAGCAGGGTCCGTTCGTTTGATTCACCACCGATAATCTTCAGCCGCCCAAAGCGGAGCTCGCACTCGTTAAGTAAGTACTCGATTGGCTGGGGGATGGCATTTCCCGAGAGCCGTTTTAGCAGCTCGCGAATTTCTGCAATGGTTAGTCCGGTTTCAAGCCCGTGGCTGATGCTCAGTGCCGAAAGTCGATAGGTCGAAGCCATTCCGATTTGCTCGGTATCAGCAAATCTACGAAGCATAATTTCAACTTCGGTCTGCAAAGGACCAGGCGCAATTAGGGTCAGGTCCGCTTGGCAAATTATTTTGTCTTGGGGTTGAGGCAAGCTGCCTGCGGCCAACTTGCTTGCACCTTGGTAATCGCACTTCAAAACTTTGATGGCCCAGCTACTCATCCAGCCATTCGCAGCCAGGCCAATCAGGCCAGCAATGCTTGCAAGCTTGGTGATCTTGGAGCTCACTGAACCGTCAGCAAACGGATAGGTGCTACTTAGTTTTTCCTCGAGTGAAATGACCTCGCCGCTATTGTCAAGGGCTGACTGCAGTTCTCTCGCAGATGCATCGCCAAGTATTTCTCGCCAAGTTCTAGCCAGGTGCATAAAACGCTCACTCTGATTCCAAGCCAGCCAGTCTTGAGATTTACTGCTTAGTTGCCAACGGCCATTGGCCAACATAATTAGGTTGAGCAGGTGGGCTAGCTCGTAAATCTGCTTAGCGTAGTCATTTGGTTTTCTGAGGTGAGTTGCAAATCGCTTAATATCAGGTAGCCCAACGTTCTTTTTACCAACTTCACGCACGAATCGATGTTCAAGATCAAAGATGAGCTCGGTAATTGCCTGCAGGCTTTCGAAAATTTCAATTCCGCAGTCGCGATCGATTTGCTCTTGGGCCGGCGCTGGGTCTTTACCATCGGCAACGGCGCTAATAATTTCTAGATTTGCAACTGCGGCCAGCGCCTCAACTGTGGATTCGAATGGCTTGTACTCTGGTTCGCCCGAGACCAGCATTTGCCTGGCCAGTTCGGCCGCAACCTTGTTGTTTGGTTTATTGCCGGCCGCAAGTGAGCGCAATTCAATCGCTTGGCTCAAAGGCAGCCCAGCGATAGCGGCAGAAATTGAAGTGGGCTTGGTCAGCGCTTCGGCGAGATCAAAAAAATCCACCAACCCAGATGAATTCACCATGCGTTCGGTAATTAGGTTTGCGAGCGATTCGTCGCTCATGCGCCGCAGGGCTGAGGCTACTTTCAGCAACTCGCTCATGATGCCCCAGTACCGTTCGTTTAGTTGGTGGCGCGGTTCTCGCGGTTGCGACGGCGGATGTTAGTAATTAGCAAACCGATGATTGATGCGGCTCCAGCTACCAGACCAAATTGCGGATAGAAAACCAGAATCGGAGGGAGCAGTTGCTGGCCAAGACCAGGGGTTGCCCAGCCGGTGGCCGCGATAATCAGCGCCGCAAGCATGGCAATAATTGAGGTGCCAATTAGACCAGCGGCCATGTAGGCAAAGATGCTTTCAAGGCGTGAAGCGGATTTATTTACCGGTTTTTTCGTCTGTTTAGCCATCCTTATAGGATACCTTGGCTAATCCGCTCATCTCACGGGTAAAATAAGAACTTGGATATACGAAAGAGGTTTCCATGCCAACCGGCAAAGTCAAGTTCTTCGACGAAGACAAGGGTTTTGGTTTTATCGCATCTGACGAAGGTGCCGAGGTATTCCTACACATCAGCGCCCTGCCTGCTGGCACAACTTCAATCAAGCCAGGAAGCCGCGTTGAGTTCAGCGTTGTCGATGGCAAGCGTGGCGCTCAGGCAATGTCGCTTCGTGTTCTAGACGCCCCAGTGAGCCTGGCAGCGCGAGGCCGCAAGCCCGCCGACGAAATGGCAATCATCGTTGAAGATCTAATTCGTTTGCTCGACCACCTCGGCGGTGGACTAAAGCACGGCAAGTACCCAGAGTCCTCTAACGGCAAAAAGATTGCTTCGCTTCTGCGTAAATTGGCCGACGAGCTAGATGCCTAAGTCACCGGCACTCGAGCAAAAAGACTTCGCCCGCACCGTTCTTATTGAGGCCACCTCAAAGAGCAAGGTCGGTAACTTCATCGAAGTTATCGATGAGGGTGAAAATGTTGCCAGCTACCTTTTTGAAAACAACCAAAAGGGCTACGTGGGTTGGCGCTGGTCTGTAACTATTTTTCAAGCCAACTCAAATGAGCCGGCCACCGTTTCCGAAATAGTGCTGATGCCTGGACCTGATTCTTTGGTGGCACCCGATTGGGTTCCCTGGTCTGAGCGACTGGCAGATTACAAAGCGTTGCAGTTAGAACTTGAAAAGCAGGCTGCGCTTGAGGCCGAAGGGGCTGAGGAATCTGATGACGACGCGGATCTAGATGTTGAAGATGATGACGCTGATGATCTTGACGCCGAAGATGATGAATCTGAATCCAATGATTCGGAATCCGAATCTTTAGAAAGCCAATCAGCAGAGCAACCTACTGAATCGGAATCAGCGGTTTCGGACCTTGAAGAAGGCGAAGACGCCGAGAATGATTCCGAAAACACAGGTCGCAAGCCACCAAGATTTTTGCGCCGCCGCAAGGGCTTCAAAATTAAGAAGGCACGCGGCAAGGGCAAGAACCCACAGGATTAGTCCCACGATAATTGCCATGCGAGCACTGGCTTTGACCGGTGCCGGATCTGGCTTTCGCTCGGAATCTTTTACGTAGAACCTCATTGGCCTCAGCCTACGCTAGCTCGCCAACTACAAAGTCGATTGCTTTGGTCAGTTTCTTTACATCTTCTAAATCGGTCGCGGTAAAAGTGGCAACGCGAAGCTGGTTTCTTCCAAGCTTTCGATAAGAGTCAACATCAACGATTCCGTTTGCGCGAAGTACTTTAGAGATTTCGGTGGCCTGAATAGCTTCGTCAAAATCAATAGTCACAACAACCTGCGAGCGGTGCTCTGGGTTGCTCACAAAAGGAGTTGCAAAGCTTGCGGCGTCAGCCCATGAGTACAAATAGTCTGAAGCAGCTTTAGTCTGCTGGTCAGCCCAAGCCAAACCGCCGTTAGCAATCATCCAATCAATTTGCTCCGCCAAGAAAAATAGCGTGGCAATCGCCGGAGTGTTCAGGGTCTGGTTTAGTCGTGAATTATCAATCGCGGTTTTTACACTCAGGAATTCTGGAATATAGCGATCGGTGGCAGCAATACGCTCGGTGCGCTCAATCGCAGCGGGGGACATCAGTGCAAACCAAAGGCCACCGTCAGATGCAAAGTTTTTTTGCGGAGCGAAGTAGTAAACATCGGTTTCCTTGGCGTCAAAGTCAATTCCACCTGCCGCTGAGGTTGCATCGGTGAACATCAGAGCACCGGCATCGGCTCCGGCAACGCGCTTGACCGGGGTGACAACTCCGGTTGAAGTTTCATTTTGTGCGTAGGCGTATGAATCAACTCCGGCCTCAGCTTTGAGCTCAAGACGAGAGCCAGGCTCACCACTTATTACAGTGGGCTTTTCAAGCCAAGGATTGGTCAACGAATTGGCAAATTTGGCGCCAAACTCGCCGTGAACGAGGTTCTGGGCCTTTTTCTCGACCATTGAGAAAGCGGCGGCATCCCAAAAAGCCGTGGATCCGCCGTTGCCCAGCACGATTTCGTAGCCGGCTGGGTTGTGGAAAAGTTCCATCAGCCCTTCTTGGACCCGCTTTACTAGGTTTTTCACCGGTGCCTGGCGGTGCGAGGTGCCCATAAGTTTGGCTCCCTCGGCGGCAAAGGCGGCTAATTGGGCTGGGCGGACCTTTGAGGGGCCACAGCCAAAGCGACCGTCGACAGGCAGGAATTCGGTGGGGATCTTGATTTCAGGCATATTCACAGTCTACTTGGCGCTTCCTAGGCAAATACTGGCCTCCAGCCCAGTTACCAGGGTGGTTTTGGGGTCAAATGCCAGTTTTTCGTTATCCGGGCGTTATAAATGGTCCATGAACTGAAAGCCTGGGGTAAACTTGGGTCGTTGCCAACCGAAAACCGGAGGTTCTAGTTTTGGCAGAAAAAGCTAAAGGCAGGTACCGCGCAGACGTTGAAATCAACGTTTTCGAATCATTCGAACTGCGCAGCCGCCGATCAATTCGTGAAGCCGAGAAGGCAAGACTTTCTCGCACTCAGCGTCGTCGCGCCAAGAAGTTGGCAAAGGCAGATTCTAAGTTTTTTGCTGCTCAGTCTGCAGAAGTTTCGAACGGGTCAGCTTATCTAGTCCGCGCAGCTCGAAAAGTTCCTTTCTATGCGCGCCGCCCATTCAGGAATGCAGTGACCATGTCAATTGCATCCGGCCTGTTTGCCACTTTTGCACTTCCCGCCTACGCCTATAACCCAGATGTGGCAGCAATGTCGCGCTTCACGACAACTGATGCTCAGGCAATTGCCTCGGCCGAGGACACTCAGAACTTAACCGTTGCCGCGGTAAACACCGTGAAGTTCTCGCGTGGGCAATACGATTCAGCCGATGCTGAAGAAATTGCTCGTCAAGAAACGCTGAATAATTACCGCACCTATTCAGGCCCTACTGCAGCCGATTACATTTTGAATCCGCCTTACAGCTCGCTCGACGGGGCAACTGTGCTGAAGGTAGCAGCTAAGTACGTGGGCACACCTTATGTATTCGGCGGATCAACACCAGCTGGTTTTGACTGTTCAGGTTATGTGCTTTTCGTGTTCTCTCAATTTGGCATTGCGCTGCCCCACAGTGTTTACGCCCAGAAGCGCATGGGAATCATCATTAAGCCAGAAGACGCCATGCCCGGCGACATCGTTATGTGGAACGACAGTAGCCACAACGGAATCTATGCCGGAAACGGTAATTTCTACCATTCTCCGCGACGTGGCGACCGAGTCAAGTTGGCACCAATTTTCTCGAGCAATGTCTATTTCATGCGATTGGGCACCAACTAAGCCCAGCTTTTTGGTTACCAAATCTTCATCAAAAACACACCGATAAGTTCTGGCGTTCCGGTGCGCTGAGGCGTAATCTGACAACAGGTACTAACCACTGATTGTTTAGGAGATCGAGATGACCTTGATTTGCGTGCCAACCAAGCATGCGTATCAAGTGCGTTTTTCCTGTCAACAAGATCAACAACCTCAACAACCGCAGCACTAACGCGCCGTCATTTATGACGGCGCTTTTTTATTGCCCAGAACAGTGCTTGAGAACTAGGTGTTCTTATGACTTTGGAGTGATAGTCCCAGCACGAAAGCCCGCAATCCGTGTGGGCGTCTTCGAAAGGAAAAAATGCGCACTCTTGTTCTTAACGCAGGTTACGAACCACTTGCAGTGGTCTCATTTAAGCGAGCCTTGATTTTGGTGCTGAATCAAAAGGCAACCGTGCTTGCTGGATCCGATGAAATAAAAGTTCACAGCGCCAATGGTGAATACCAGCTTCCATCGGTGATTTTGCTATCTCGCTACGTGCGCATACCAGGCAGCCGAGTTATTCCAGTTTCTCGACGAGGCATTCTTCGCAGAGACGGACATCGGTGTGCTTATTGCAACCGCGCGGCCAACACAATTGACCACGTGCAGCCAAAGTCACGGGGCGGTCAAGATACGTGGGAGAACCTGGTTGCCTGTTGTTTGAAGTGCAACAACAAAAAGGGTGACAAAACCCTTAGCGAAATTGGTTGGACCCTTAATTTTTCACCGCGGATGCCGGCTGGAACAATTTGGATGGTGCGCGGGGCCGAACGCTTTGAACCCGAGTGGGACCCTTACTTAGGTTTGGCAAGAGCGGCTTAAGTGCCCCCGAGAAGAATCGAACTTCCGCACATGGTTTAGGAAACCACTGCTCTATCCACTGAGCTACGAGGGCTGAAGTACTAAATATAGTCTGACAGTTTTGGCTGCTACCGCCCTGCCTAACTGCCCTTCTGAATTACAAAAGTTAGGCTACTTTTTATGGTGGCAATCGAGGACTGGGCAAAATGGCAAGAAGAAATCCGCGCCATCGGTGTCACGAATCCGCTGATCAACTTTGAATCCAATTCATTTGGTCAAATAGACCTAGAGCGCAGCCACCCGGGTGGTTTTTCACAATTTGTCACTGGCGGACAAACCCTACTTTCCAACCTGGTGCGCGACCCACTGGCCTTTTCGCGTGCTTTATCAGCCGCGCGTCGCATCAAGGCAAAGTCTGATCGAATCAGCAATAACTTTGGAATTGAAACCCTTCATCTGATTGGCGGGCTGGCCAACTTTGAGGCTGATGGCTTTGACCTAAACATTCCAATTTTGCTCTGGCCGGTTTCAATGGTCCGAAAAGCCGATGATTATGAAATTGCATTGGATGGGGAACCTACAGTTAATCCCGCTTTGGTTGAGGCGTTGGACACCTGCTACGGCATCAAACTGAACGAGGCCGACCTGCTTGCTCGCCAAAACGAAAGTTCGGACCTGATTCCAGTTACAGTTCTAAACTTCTTGGCCAACCTGGCCGGTGATACCGCGAATCTTGACCTGAAGCGGATTTTGGTGATTTCAAATTTCACCACCGTCATATCTGAGTTACTGGCTGATATCGACAAGCGCGGCAACCCGCTTCTTGAGGCCCTGATGGGTGAGCCATCTGAAGGCCTGGCCGACATTGATGTGCCCGAACTCAACCTGGTGGTCGATGCCGATGCAACTCAAATGCGAATCGTCAGTCGCGCACTGGATGGGCAAAGTTTTGCAGTCGAGACGCTGCCCGGCTGTGGTTACACCCAGACAGTCGTTAACGTAATTGCTGGCCTAGTGCACGATTCAAAGCGAGTACTTGTGGTTGCCCCGCGCCGTCAAACCCTGAATGAAATTGCCGATCGATTCTCGGAGATTGGACTTCCGGGAATTGCGGTGCGCGCAGATTCCACCTGGGTTGACCTAGTTGCCGGAATCTCAAGAAATGAAAAAGCACAACCAGACAACGTAGAAGCCATTCGCAATGAGCGGATTGCCGCTGAAGCCGAAATTGACAAATATTTTGACGCCCTTAATGCCACCGACCCCGAACTGGGCGTTTCAGTCGCCAGGGTCTTGCGAGAGCTTTCAGCCTTGAGCGCATTAGCTAGACCAGCCCTGACCAGCGCGCGAATTCCAAGTGAAAAACTCTTGAGTCATTTGGATCGAACTAACGCACTTGAGCTTTTGCACCAGGCTCACGACTTAGGTGAATTTAAGTACGGCCCTCAGGATTCGGCCTGGTACCAAGCAGTTTTTGAATCACCAACGCAGGTGGAGCAAATCCTTGGGACCGCTAAGAAACTTCACGAGGAAACTTTTCCCAAGTTATCCAGTCAATTGAGTGAATTCACTGCAAAGGTGAACTTCAAATCTGCAGCCACTGTCGAGGACTGGGGAACCTATCTGCGGTTATTCGTGGGAATCAGAGACACTCTGGATCGCTTTGTTGCTGACGTATTTGACCGCCCACTCACCGAGTTGATTGCTGCCACAGCGCCTCGCAAGGGAGCAGAGCGAAATCAAATGTCCGGCGGAAATCGTCGCAGACTTAAGAAGTTAGCTAAGGAATACCTTCGTGCCGGAATGCACGTTGCAGACATGCACACCGCTTTGAAAGATATCCAGCAGCAAAGAGAGCAGTGGCAACTTTACTGCTCTATTCCAAGTGCGCCACAGGTGCCAACCGGAATCAACGACGCACTTATTTCATATCAAGAATTCGTCGAAGACCTAGAGAAAACTCAGCAACATCTGGATCCCGAGTCTGAAGAACCGGCTCTTATAAAACTCTCGTTGACCTCGTTGCAGCTTAAGTTGCGCTCGCTGGCAAATGACACCGATGCTTTGGCTAATCTGGGTGACCGCGCCTTGGTGATGTCACGAATTCGTGAGGCTGGTCTCGCCGGGCTAGCCCGAGACCTAGGAAAACTTCACACCACGCGCGAACACATAGCTCTGGAACTTGATCAGGCTTGGTGGCAATCTGCTCTGGAGAGCGTGGTTGCTCGCGATGGTTCCGTTTTGGGTTACTCAGCTCACCAGATTGAATCCAACGAGCTCAGGTTTCGCGCGGCATATCTGGCTCAAATCGCTATCGGTGCTAAAACGGTTGCTCATGAACTCTCTATTCGTTGGAACTCGGCATTGGCTAGTGCGCCAAATGAGGCCACAGCCCTAAAGCAACTGCTGCGAACTCGCCAGGCATCATTTGCTCAGGTAGCCCAAATAGCACCATCGCTTTGGCCTGCCTTGGCTCCGGCAGTTCTGGTTTCGCCGTTTCAAGTTGCCGCCGAATTAACCAATTCTCAGCAATTTGATGCAGTTTTGGTTCTTGATGCGGCCGGTACCACGGTCGCCGAAAACTTGCCAGCGCTTAGTAGGGCAAAGCAAGTAATTGCATTTGGCGATGACGCTATTGCTGCTCCAACGGGATTTGAAATTGAAAGCAGGCCAACCCCAATCGGTCGTGAGGTTGACGTCGAGTCGATTTTTAGTCAGGTGCGCAGGGCATTTGGGGCCGAGGTGCTTAGAAAGAGTTATCGCAGTACCAGCCAGGCTTTGGGCGAGCTGATTAATCGCGAGTTCTATCAAAACCGAATCCAATTTTTGCCGACTGCGGCCGAATACCAAGGGCAGCGCAACTTCACTTTGGAACTAGTCACCGAGGGTAACCGTGCCAAAACCACCATCGAGGGTGCCACCGAAAGCCTGGACGCAGAATTGCAACACACGGTTGAACTTATTTTCAACCACGCACTCTGGCACCCGCAGCAGTCGCTGCTGGTAGCTAGCGCTTCAAAGGTCCATGCCGACCGAATTCGCGCAGCGGTTATTGAGGGGCTAAAGAGTCGTTCAAGCTTGTCGGCATTCTTTGATCTTCACGGTCGTGAAAAATTCGAGGTTACGCCGATTGCGGAGCTAACCCATAGATTGGCTGATCGGGTAATTTTCTCGCTTGGCTTTGGCCGCACCTCTCACGGTGCCGTGCTTTCAAACTTTGGTCAATTGAGCGAGCCAGACGGACGCCGTTATCTAGCAAATCTTTTGGTTAGTGCGCGAGAAGAAATCACAGTTGTTTCTTGTTTTGCCGCAGAGGACATGCCAAGTGATCGACTGGCAAACGGCGCACTTATCTTGAAGGACCTGCTTAACGCCACCGCAGCTCAGCCTGAGCCAGCCGCTAAGGTTCTTGACCCAATGCTTGGCGATCTCAGCATCAGACTTAAAAAACTTGGTGCCCGGGTCGACGACACCTTCTCTAGAGACTTACCGCTGGTAGTTTCGTACGCCAAGACCTCTGCGGTAATTGAGCCTGACTGGTCGATTCCTGGGCAAAGTCGAACAGAGAAATTCCGCATTCGCCCGGGTCTGCTGACTGCGATGGGCTGGAAATACATTCGCGTTTACAGCTTCGAGCTATTTTCTGACCCACAGTCAGTTGCGATTCGAATTGCCGAGCAATTGGGACTTCAGGTCACCAAACAACCGCTACCTCTATTTGATTCAGATGATCAGGCTTTTGAAGACACCGATATTGCTTGGGGTGACCGGGGCGATTCAAACGACATGCGGCTTAAGCAAGACAAGCCGCCGCACTGGGGTTAATCGACTGAATTATTAGTCGCTCTTTTTTGAGCCACTGGCGGAGTCAGTCTTATAGAAACCGCTGCCCTTAAAGGTGATTCCAACTTGACCAAAGACCTTACGTAATTCGCCTCCGCACTCAGGGCACACGGTAAGCGAAGCATCGCTCAGCGTCTGCTGAATGTCAAAGGAGTGCTGGCATTTTTTGCAAGCGTATGAATAGGTAGGCACTGCTCTATTTTAACCGCTGGGTGAAGTGTTTTATACCCGACGGCGTGATAGCTGCATCAATCGGTTGATCGTGTGATTCGCTCGGAATCGAGTCAAGAAGCTCTTCGTCAAAAATTACCGCTACCACGGGTGGAAGTGGATTGAACTTTGGCAGGGCGCGGTCATAGAACCCCTTACCTTTACCCAATCGCATACCAAATTGATCTACGGCTAGAGCTGGCACCACGACCAAGTCGAGATTGTTTGGCTCCACGGTGACTCCGGAAGCTTCTGGAAAACCAAAAATTCCTTCTTGAGTTGTTCCGTCAAATGCAACCCAATCCAGTGTTCCGTCTCTGCTTGAAACGGGCAGTAGAACTTCGATGTGGTTATCTAGAGCCCAATCGATGAAGAGCTCAGTGTCTGGCTCAGTACCGAAAGCCAAGTAGCAGGCAATTCTAGAGACGCCATTTGCTAGGCATAACTCGGCTAGGTGAATATTTAGGTTGCTGGCTTCTTCTGGGTTGTATTCGCGAGCCAAACGTTTTGCTTTCAGTGCGGCACGCAACAGTTGCTTTTGTCCTGCAACTTCTAATTCATCCATGGCACTAATCTTGCCATCGTGAACCAATCATTTGTACTCAACCATGGCGATGTGAGTATTCGCGTTGTGAGAATGAAAGACGCTAAAAAACTGGAGCGGTTAATTCTTGGGAATCGAGAATGGCTGCGCCCCTGGGAGGCTACAAATCCAAACGGGCCAAACTCCTTCCAGATCAGAGCTCAGGTGCGCGGCTTGCTTCGCCAACTGCGAGACCATCAGGGTTTGCCATTTGTGATTGAGTATCAGGGAAGTATTGTTGGGCAATTGAATGTTTCCAATATGTTGTTTGGTTCAGTCGGCAGTGCAATCTTGGGTTACTGGATAGCTCCGGAATTTGCTGGCAGGCAAATTACTCCAACGGCAGTTGCCTTAGCGATTGACTATCTGCTATCTGTCGTGGGCCTTCATCGAGTTGAAATTGATATCAGACCAGAGAACAAAGCCTCGCTAAGGATTGTCGAAAAGCTTGGACTACGATTTGAAGGCACCAAGGAACGCTTCATTCACATCAATGGCGAGTGGTGCGATCACTATATATTTGCAGTCACGATAGAAGAGGTTCCCGATGGAATTTTGAATCGATGGAAGCAAAATCGGGTTCCGACTCAACCATATCCGTGGAAAATACCCTAAAAAATCGAGATCAAACACACCGATTTAAATAGTCCGACACACCACGAAAAACTCCTAGCGTTGAACTATGAATTTCAACGGTTCCGGCGGCTTGATGTTTCTCATCATTGCCGGACTCTGGCTGTGGGTTTTCATCCCATCATGGTTCAAGCGCAGCCATGAGCGCCAGGCCAACAAGACTTCCAAACGGCAGGTTCGCCGTGAAGTAAAAATGTCTAGGTCGAGCGTCCAAAAAAGCGCAATTTCAAATCTGGCTGAACGTAATTATCGTTTGGCGATGACCCAGAGAATATTCTCGACAATCGCGTTTTTTTCATTTGCGACATCAATTGCGTCAATTTTCTTGGCTGTGTCGCAAATTTTTTATTGGATTGTTACCTTAACTTTTTCGGCTATTTTTGTCGCCTCATTGGCAATTGTGCGATCAGCAAAACGCAAGTCGCTAGAAGTATTAGCTCTGGCTTCCAAGAGCCGGGCGAATGTTTTCGCATCGGTTTCGAATTCACTCCGATACGAAGAGCAACAAGGTTTTA
>JACCDY011053695.1_pt1 | contig 73553 bp, 64 predicted proteins | sample 7446391 | NCBI WGS metagenome assembly JACCDY01 (sample SAMN15323451, study PRJNA562643) | freshwater metagenome | isolation source: river surface water | place: USA:Blue River Watershed | collected 2017-08-18
CGATTGATCCAAACACTGGTTTACCAGCACAAAGTGAAATTGTCCGGGCTCGTATACCACTCCGCACTGGTCCAGCCGGAGCAACATCGTGTCTCCCGAGTGATGTCATTGGTGTGGCGCTCGATGGTTCACTTATCCGTAATAATGAAACCGCACTCTATACCGTCTTTGGGGGTGATACGCTTATCGGCTACGCGCTTGATGGGTTCCCAATCTATGGCGTTACTTCCGGTGTGACGCCTGACCGCTGTGGTGGCGTCATGGTTAGTGGTAGCTATCGCTATGTACTGCAGACCGACCGACCTGGACTCATTAGCTGCTATAGTGGTCAACCGATCATACTCCGGTAGAGTCCCTAGATCCTTCTGCTATACTACAGGCATGAAAAAATTTCCGACTGGCTTTTATTGGGGAGCGGCGACGGCGTCATATCAAGTGGAGGGCGGTATCGAGAATACCGATTGGGCTGAGGCGGCCCGTGAAGGGCGAGTGCCAACGTGTGGTCAGGCGTGTGATCACTATAACCGCTTTGAGAGTGACTTTGATCTAGCAAAAGAGCTGGGACATAATGCTCACCGCTTTTCGGTTGAGTGGGCCCGCATTGAGCCTGAGGAAGGGAAGTTTGATAAAGAGGCGATTCTTCACTATCGTGAGGTCCTTAAGGCACTTCACGCTCGACGTATCACGCCATTTATCACACTCTGGCACTTCACGCTCCCGTTATGGTTTTCACAGAAAGGAGGCTTCGAGCGCGCTGACGCACCGGAACTCTTTGCGCGCTACTGTGCACACGTCGTCAGTGAACTGGGTGACCTCTGTACTCACTTCTCAACCATCAATGAACCGAGTGTGATTGGGAGTAACGGTTGGCTCCGTGGTTCCTGGCCTCCATTTAAGCGCTTCGCAGCGACTGACTTGGTGGCGATAACGAACTCAGGACGACAGCACGAGGCACGGGCAAGTAAAGGCATCAAACCATTTTTCTTGTGGCTCTACGTCATGAAAAACCTCGCTAAGAGTCATAACGCAGCCTATCGTGCAATCAAGGCTGTGCGACCAGAGGCACAAGTTAACTTCGTGCATCACGTTATCGTCTTTGATTCGAACAAAAATCCTTTCAATCGACTGAAAGCCTATATAGCAAATTATTCATGGACGCACTTGTTTATGAAGCGGACTGAGGGTCACTATGACACCATTGGTCTCAACTACTATTTCTATACACAGTTTGGTGACACCCGGCAGTGGAAGAAAACTGACATGGATTGGAATTTTGCTCCCGAGAAAATATATGACGCCCTCATGATGTTAAAGCGTTATAATAAACCAGTGATCGTCTGTGAGGCGGGGCTCGCTGATGCGGATGATTCAGATCGGGCGGAGTATATAACGAAGCAGGTTGATGGTGTCTGGCGAGCGATGAGAGACGGCGTCAAAGTCGAAGGGCATATCTACTGGTCCCTCTTTGATAATTACGAATGGGCGCTTGGGTTTGAGAAGCGGTTTGGTCTCATTGAGATTGATTATGACACCCTTGAGCGCAAGGTACGTCCATCTGCGTACGTGTATAAAGAAATTTGTCTGCAAAATGGTCTGGTAGAATAAAGCCATCATGGCATGGATTCTCCTCGCGACCCTCGGTCAGTTTTTGAACGCGGTCGTCGCCTTTCTCGATAAGTACATTGTCTCAGACGAGAAAGTGTTACCACGTCCGTTTGTATATGCCTTTTACTCGTGTCTTCTCACTGGTGGGTGGGCGATTGTCTATGTGCTTGGGTATATCCCTGGGCTTCAGATGCTCGGCTTTCCTCATCTTGAGAATGTCCATTCACCAAGTATTCAGGTAGTCGCGATGTCATTCCTCGCGGCGTATACATTCTTTATGGCACTCGTGTCCATGTATGCTGCCCTCAAGGAGTCTGAGGCAGTCAATGTGATGCCGGTGATTGGGGCGGTTTCGGCGTTGGCCTCGTTTGGGATGAGTGCACTCTTTCTCGATACACCATTTCTTATGAATTACCTCTGGGGTGTCATAGTGCTTGCGCTTGGTACGTCGCTTGTTGCGCAGACACTCCCCGATTGGGATGTGGGACTCCATTCATTTCATAGTGGCCTCTTTTTTGCACTCCACTATGTGACGATGAAAGGACTCTTTCTTGAAACCAACTTTGATGATGGGTTCTTCTGGTCACGAGTGGGGTTTGTACTGTTTGCGCTCTCACTCCTCTTGGTACCTACGTACCTCAAAAAAATTCGTGAACAGTCTGGTAATACGAGTGCCAAAACTGGTGCTTTGGTGATTGTGACTAAGGTACTTGCTGGGGTGGCAGCGTTTCTCCTCCTTAAGGCAACCGATTGGGGTGATGTAGCAGTGGTGCAGGCGCTTGATGGAGTGAAGTTTGTCTTTATCCTCCTTATCACGATTCTCTTTGCTGAGCTGTTACCAAATAGTGCGGCTACCGGTGAGCCGCGCCCGCGTGAGAACATGCGTCGTATCCTCTACGTGGCACTCATTGTGGTTGGATACTTTATTCTTTTCTTATAGCTATGCGTCACCTCAAACGAGTATTGATAGCACTCCTCTTCCTTGGCCTATTCTTGGCTCTTGTTGTGGCACTGCTCGCATATAAACCTAAGCCGGAACGGATATCGTACGGTATGTCATTTAACACGCCGTACGCGCGTGAGCTTGGTCTTGATTGGCAGCAGACGTATGATGCGATTATTGATGAGCTTGGAGTACGCAAGCTTCGCTTGGCGGCGCATTGGCCAATGGTCGAGCCTGCTGATGATGTCTGGAATTTTGAAGAGCTTGACTATCAGGTACGAAAAGCCGAAGAAGTAGGCGCGACGGTAGTATTTGCAGTCGGACGACGATTGCCACGCTGGCCTGAGTGTCATATCCCTGAGTGGATAAAAGGACAATCCAAAGAAAATGAACAGACCGAGCAGCTTGAGTATATGACCAAGGTCATTGAGCGCTATAAGGACAGTCCAGCTATTATCTACTGGCAGGTTGAGAATGAACCATTTCTTTCGATGTTCGCCTTTGAGCATTGCGGACCACTTGATGAGGCCTTCCTCGCTCGCGAGGTGGAGTTGGTCCGCGATCTTGATGCGACGCGACCAATTCTCGTGACTGATAGTGGCAATCTCGGGACGTGGGCAGGAGCCTTCCGTCACGGAGATGCGTTTGGGACGAGCGTGTACGTATACTTCTGGAATCCAGAACTAGGCCAATTCAGAACTGTCCTTCCACCATGGTTTTATCGCGCTAAGGAGCGGGTGATGAAGCTGTGGTATGGAGATAAACCGACATTTCTGATTGAGCTTTCGGCTGAACCGTGGCTGATTGAGCCGGTTGTTAATGTGCCGCTTGATGTGCAATATTCACGTATGAATATTGATAAGTTTAATGACATTCTTGCCTACGCTGAGCGCACTCGCTACGAAGAACAGTACCTTTGGGGAGCTGAGTGGTGGTACTGGCTCCATAAGCAGGGTGAAGACGCGATGTGGAATCGTGGTAAGGAACTGTTCAGTACCGCAACTTCTACGGAGTAAAGTTTCTGCGGTATACTAGTTACCGTATGGAAATAGCAAAACAAATTGTACTTTCGAGTTTGATTACTGTTTTGATTATTGGTGGAATTTTATATAGCTTTCGTGAGCCAATTGGTCGCTATTTATTAGCCAATAGTGCACTGGTCTCTCACTCGGCGCCTGACAGCGGGTCAACACCATCGGTGCGCACCGACGATGTGGTGCCTGATATGATTGAGCGGGTTAATGACGCGGTAGTGTCGGTGGTGGCGACGAAAGATGTCCCAATCTACGAGCGTTACTATGAAGAATACAACCCTTTTGGTGACTGGTTTGGCGGGTTTGCAATCCCGCGTGTTCGCGAGAATGGTCGTGAGGCGCAAGAGGTCGGTGGTGGCTCGGGGTTTGTTGTAAGTACCGACGGCTTCATTATTACGAATCGTCACGTGGTAAGTGATAACGAAGCGCGGTACTCGGTGATTTTAAATGATGGCAAGAGCTACGACGTAGAAGTGGTTGCTAAAGATCCAGTTCTTGATATCGCAGTGCTTCAGTTTACGGAGGTTCCAGAAAATCTGACTATCCTCACGTTTGCTAATTCAGATGAGGTTCGGCTCGGTGAGACCGTGGTGGCTATTGGTAACGCTCTCGCTGAGTTTCGTAATTCAGTATCGGTTGGAATAGTGTCCGGACTCTCTCGATCAATAGAAGCTCGTGACGGACGAGGACAGACCGAGCTTCTGAGTAATGTCTTCCAGACTGATGCGGCTATTAATCCGGGTAACTCAGGTGGACCGCTTCTCAACCTTGAGGGTAAGGTGGTGGGCGTGAACGTGGCAGCGTCGCTCGGCGCCGAGAATATCGGTTTTGCAATACCAGCGAATGCGGTGACTCAAATAGTAGCGTCGGTTGAGGAGCATGGTGAAATAAGACGCCCGTATCTTGGGGTGCGGTATGCGATGGTGACACCACGTTTAGTTGAGCTCAATAACTTACCGGTCGACTACGGTGCGCTGATTGCTCGTGGTGAGAGTCGGGAAGAGTTGGCGGTCATGCCTGGTTCGCCAGCGGACAAAGCCGGACTCCGTGAGAATGACATCATTCTTAGTATTAACGGCACGAGTCTCCGTGATACTGATTTTGCCACCATATTGCGCACTGAGTCGGTTGGCAGTACCGTCTCACTCCGTGTCTACCGGGCTGGGGAGGAAATTGAGGTGGCAGTTACCCTGGAAGCGATGCCCGTAACGCCATAACTGTAACACTATGAAAGATATATATACGAAAGTGCAACGTGAGACGGTAGCAAAAATTGAAACCACCGTCAGTGAAGCGACGAAAAAGTTCGAAGCGGTGGTTGAGCCGAGTCGAGAGACATTCGCGAAGCGCTACCCGGGCCTCTTCTCAATGTTGGCGACTTTTGGGGTAGCCGCTACTTTTTTAGGGTTTGAGCAACTCCTCCTCGCATTTGATGTGCTTGAGCGCTACCCACTACTTATCTTCATGTTAGGTATTGGTATCCTTGCACTCACTGGTACACTGTATAAGAAAATGCAGTAATGCTATGAACTTTTTTCAGTTTGTTTTCTCATTTTTGTACGTCCGTAATTGGCATACTGGCCAGTACGAGCTTTCTCGTTCACGGGTGGCGCTTTTTTGTATGGGGTTATTCCTCCTCATGCTCGCTGCGCTCCTCGCGATGGTGATGCAGGCGCCGGTTGTCTACGTGGCAGAAACAGCAGTCATAGACTAGCCTAAATACGTTTTTTGTGGTATATTTCGCACTATGCAAATGATTAAAACAATTCTCTTCGGTGCGATTATTGTTGTGCTGTCACTCCCCGTCATGGCGTCAGCCAGCACGATCGTGCGTACGGGCGATACCGTATCAGTGCTCGCAGATCAGCGAGTTGAGGGTAATTTTTATGTACTCAGTAACTCACTCGCGCTATCTGGGCCGGTTAATGGTGACGTGGTCGCAGCCTCACTTGGCTCTATGGATATCAATGCACCGGTAGCTCATGACGTACTCCTCCTCGGTGGTTCAATTGGTATCAATGCCTCAGTCACAGAAGATTTGCGGGTTGTTGGTGGCGATGTTACCATCGCTGACTCAGTCGGCGGATCGGTGTTGGTCATTGGTGGCAAAGTTAAGATTCTTTCCACGGCTACTATTGGTGGAGACGTACTCGTATTGGCAGGAGAAGCGGTGATTGAAGGTACCGTAAAGGGCCAGCTTCTTGGTCGTGCAGAGGTGGTGCGGGTTGATGGGGCAGTGACAGGGATTGATATGGATGTTGCAAACATCACACTTGGCGACCGCGCGGTGATTGCAGAAAATGTGGTCTATACGAGTCAAAATGACCTCGTGCGTGCTCCTGGAGCGGTAGTCGAAGGTGAGGTAACAAAAGCCTCTGCTCCAGCTGAGGAAGGTTTCGATTACCGTGATAGTGCGATGATGTTCCTCGTTTCACTCTTTGCGTCCCTCTCACTCTTTCTCCTCGGGCGACGATTGGTCGTGCGCTATGCCCGCGTAGCGACCGTCAACGTCGCGAAGTCAGCGCTCGTCGGCTTTAGTGTACTCGTCACGGTACCAATTGCCATTTCTATACTCATGGTGAGCGTCCTCGGACTCTTCCTTGGTCTCATCGGATTTGCTCTCTTCGCACTCATCATTTTCCTTGCATTACCGCTTCTTAATATCGTTGCGGGTGGTCTCATCGCTCGTACCTTTACGAACACTACTGAGGTTAATGCACTGTATGTCACCTTAGGTGCACTTGTGGTCCAAGCCATGCTCTTTGTGCCAGTTGTTGGTGCTGTGATACTTATCCTCTTGTTCCTCGTCGTGATAGGTGGACTTGGTCTCTCAATTTATAATCTCGTTCGTCGCGCTTAATACCCCTCCCGGTCGCCACTTCATGGTATACTCTGTGTATACCTATGCTGTCTGCGTTTGCCTTGGTTCTGCGTGATTTATGGTACTTCATCATCGGGCGTGAGCGTGGTGACTTGGCAGTGATTGGTGTCCAGTCATCGAGCAGTGACCATGAGCCAGAACGTTTACCGGCGGCACCGATGAAGGTCTTACTTGAACCAAAGCCAGTGACACCACTTCTCCCATCTGAACCTGTCCTCCCGAGTCTCAGAGGGACAAAAGAGAGTGATGCTCCGGTGAACGATATGCCAGCATTGCCAGGGGCAACTCTCTATGTTGTAGCACCAGAAGGGACACCACTTCTCGCGATGCCGTATGAGCAATTTGATGGTGTGCTCGCTCGACTCTCATTTGGTCAGGCGGTGACACTACGCGCGTATGACGGACGCTATGCTCAAGTGCTATCGCGTGGTTTGGTAGGTTATATAGCGAAGTCTGCACTTGGTGTCGATGTTCACCTGGTAGCACCTGAACTCAAGGTTGGTAGTATCTACGGTCCAACTGATACCAATACCGGTGCGATACGCCGACTCATTCATGATGAATTTTCAGCCGGTGCGCTCGCGCTCCCACTGCAAGCAGGGGAGTATATCCTCTATCGACTTGGTCGTGATCAGGTGAGTATTTCATGGCCAGCCGTGCGACCGCGCGTGTCTGGTCAATGGCACACCATCCTGCGTGGCGTCCACGGTATTCATACGGGTGTTGTAGCAAAGACTGATACGATAATGGAATGGCATGCTGAGGATGGTGATGGCAGACTTGCCTACGTCGAGGCCGTGCTTCCCGATCAAACCCTCCGGTTGAGTGGAGTCGGAATTGCGGTCGCTGGTGAGTATAGTGTCCTCACTGTTCCGGTTGGGGTTTGGCGAGAGTGGCGACCTGTATTTATTACGATAACCATGTAATGTCTATGTTAAAACCTGTCGCATTTTTTGATATTGATGGCACTGTCTTTCGCTCGAGTCTCTTAATTGAGCTCGTCGAAGCCTTGGTTGAAGAAGGAGTATTCCCCCCTGAGGTGCGTGATGGTTACATCAATGAACGACGCGCCTGGCTCGACCGGGAGGGCTCATATGATGTCTATATTGCGGCGCTTATCGATGCCTTTTTGACCCATATGAAAGGGGTGCATTACGGTACCTTTGCTGATGTGGGGAAGCGGGTGGTATCACGTCACCAGAAGCGGGTGTACCGCTATACTCGCGACCTCATCAAATCACTCAAAGCCGAAGGGTACTTCCTTGTGGCAATCTCGCAGTCGCCAAAAACAGTGCTTGATGCTTTCTGTAAAGATTACGGCTTTGATAAAGTCTATGGCCGTATCTATGAAATTGGTCCGCAGGATAAGTTTACGGGTGAGGTGGCTGATGAGCATCTCATCGAAAACAAGGCCAATATAGTCGAACGAGTATTTGATCGACATCCAGAGTTAACGCATAAAGGTTCGGTCGCTGTTGGCGATACGGACGGTGACATCCCACTCCTCTCATCGGTGGAGCGACCAATCTGCTTTAACCCAAATGCACCACTTTACGCGCATGCCAAAAAGCATGGGTGGACCATAGTAGTCGAGCGCAAAGATGTCGTGTACAATCTCTCGGTATGAAAAAGCGCCTCACCAAAGTAAAAGAAACCAAGGTACTCGCCGGCGTGCTCTCAGGACTCGCAGACTATTTTGACCAGGACCCGATGCTCTTTCGTCTGGCGGCGGTATTTGCACTGATTGTAACAGGTGTCTTCCCGGGAATTCTTATGTACATCGTCGCGGCCATAGTATTGCCGACGGCAGAAACGAAGTATCATCACACCATTGATTCGTAAGATATGACTATCGACCCGCGAAGAGTTCAGAGTCAGAATGATGCACCAATTGGGGCGGGGCCGGTCTTATATGTGGTGGCGCGTGACCAGCGGGTCAACGATAACTGGGCACTCCTCTATGCGCTTCGCGAGGCGAATGCAGCCAAGGTTCCACTTTTGGTCCTCTTTGCCCTGGGACCAATGTTTCAACATGGTTCAGCTCGACATAATGAATGGATGGTAAAAAGCCTAGAGGAGCTTGAAGCATCACTCAAGGAATATCAGATTCCATTTTTTATCACGATGGGAGAGTGGCAAGATACTATACCGCGCTTTGCTGCTGAACATGGTGTTGGGCAGGTGGTCTTTGATTTTAATACGCTCGAGCCGGTACGGAGTTGGCGTGATGCAGTCGCGAGTGTGTTGTCTATTAAAACGGTGGTGGTAGATGCCCATAATATTATCCCGGTCTGGGAGGCGAGTCCGAAAGCTGAGTTCGCAGCCTACACCATTCGACCAAAGATTCATCGTCTCCTCCGTGAATATCTCGTCCGGTTTCCAAAAATGACAGCCCCAGACGTACCGTACCAAAAGCCGGTGCCAGTTATTGACTGGGAGGCGGTACGGGCCTTGCGTCAGTGTGATTACAGTGAGGTGATACCAACCAAGTTTATCCCAGGTGAGCAAGCAGCCACCGAGCAACTTCGCTACTTTATCAATCATGATTTAGAGCGATACGAGTCACTCCGTAATGATCCAAACGAAAACTGTACCTCGCACCTCTCACCGTACTTGCGCTGGGGTAACATCGGAGCGGCCACGGTCGTGTTTGCGATTGAGTCGTCTGACGCTTCGCGTGCCACCAAAGACGCATTTATTGAAGAGCTTGTCGTTCGGCGTGAATTAGCCGAAAACTACTGTTACTACACGAAGGACTACACTCGGGTCGAGGCAGCGCATCCCTGGGCACAAGAGACACTCAAGGCGCACCAGCATGACACGCGCGAATTTGTGTATACCTACGAGGAGTTTCGTGACGCGAAGACCCACGACAATCTCTGGAATGCAGCGCAGCGTCAGATGGTACAAGAAGGGAAGATGCATGGTTTTATGCGCATGTACTGGGCGAAGAAGATACTTGAGTGGACACAAGATCCACAGACTGCGATTGATATTGCGCTGACACTAAATGACCGTTATGAGCTTGATGGTCGCGATAGTAACGGTGTTGTTGGTGTCATGTGGTCGGTCGCTGGGGTGCACGATAGAGCCTGGACTGAACGTCCGGTCTTTGGCAAGATCCGCTATATGAATTATGCCGGTTGTAAGCGTAAGTTTGATGTGAAGCGATTTGAGAACACCTATGGCGAAGGTACCAAAACTGAAACCACACTCTTTTCATAACGACGTGACTAGCAACGATGCTCGCCTCATTGCCGCTGTGTACGAGCACTATCGGGTAAGCGGTCGCCATGATTTGCCGTGGCGGGGGACGCGTGACCCGTACCATATTCTCGTGAGTGAAGTGATGCTCCAACAGACACAAGTCGAGCGGGTGATACCGAAGTACGAAGCGTTCCTTGCTCGCTTCCCGACACTAGCAGCACTCGCCGACGCTCCCTTAAAAGATGTACTCGTTCTCTGGCAAGGACTCGGGTATAATCGCCGGGCTAAAATGCTGCAGGCGTGTGCCGTGTCGGTTATGCATGACTACGGCGGGGTCATGCCAAAAGATGAAGTGACACTCCGTCAGTTGCCAGGAGTCGGGCCATACACGGCCGCGGCGGTGGCTGCATTTGCGTATGGTATACCAGTGACACTTATTGAGACGAATGTTCGTACGGTATACATTCATCATTACTACCCTGATGCGACCGACATCACGGATAGGGAGCTTTTACCGCATATCACCCGCACACTTGACTACCATCAACCCCGACATTGGTACTATGCGCTCATGGACTATGGGAGTCACCTCAAGCGTACCGTTGGCAATAACATCAGTCGGAGTCGGCACTACACGAAGCAGTCGACATTTAAGGGAAGCGATCGTCAAATCCGTGGTGCGATTATTCGCGCGCTCACCACGAGTGGTACGGTCTCGCGACAGAAACTGATGGCCATGCTTACGTTTGATGAGCTCCGGATTGATGCACAGCTCGTTCGCCTCAAAGAGGAAGGACTGATTGTGAAGACTGGTCGTTCGTACCGGTTGCCTACTTAGTGTCGGTAAGGTAGCGGGGAATAAAGACGCCAAGGGTTAAGATGAAGCCACCGACAATGAAGAAGAGGGGAAATGAGAGGAATGAGAGGAAGAAGGCACCAAGCAGTGAGCCGGTCACCACTGCCGCGGGGCGAAGGAGACGGAAGATACTCATGAGACCAGCGTCTTTACCGTCGATTTGTTTAAAGAAGTAACTTTCGGTCGTTACCTCAACGAGACTCGCGCCAATACGATTGAGGAACATGAGTGCCATGAGACCAACAATACCAAGGGCACCGACTACCCCAAGCGCTGCAGTTGTGACTGCGAGGATAAGGAACCCAAGACTCATCATTTCTTGTTCACCGAGGTACTTATCAGCGACGATACCAATTGGGTACTCGAAGATGACATACGCCATGAGACCGGTGGCAATAATGACGCCTATCTCCTGCCAGGTGTAGCCGAGCTCGGTGGAGAGATAGAGGGGGACATAGATGATTATCCAGGAGAAGAAGAGTTGGAGGAGAAAGTGCGAGGCAACGACAGTTGCGATATTTTTATCTTCCCACGCGGCTTTCGCGAGCGGGCGAAGGTCTGGTGTCTCATATACAGGGTCGTAGAAGTGTCTAAAGACGCCAACGAGGAGGGCCATAAAAAGCAGTCCGATACCCGCGGCTCCGAGGAAGAGCTGTGTGTAGTCATCATTAGCTCCCATGAGCCAGCCCATGGTGAGGGGTGCAAAGACGGCGGCTGCACTCATAAGCGAGAGGGTGAGGCCGCGCTTTTTGCCAGTGTCCCCTTCACTCTTGCCAATCAAGGTCTCAGAAAAAACATCAATGACGAGGTAGACGAGTGGATTAACAACGAGGAAGAGCGCGAGGGCGAGGATAATGAGGGCTGGTGTGCTCGCGAGTGCCATAATGATGAGAAAGAGGACTGACAGTCCCATAATCCCGACACCGACGAGCACATTACCAAACCGTTGTAGGAGCTTCGGAAAATACACAAAGACCGCAATCGCACCAAGGGCACCGGCACCATGGAGGACACCTACCGCGCTCGGACTCACAAACGCGCCGAGGAAGCTTGAGGTATTGTAGGCCACAAGGAGGGTGTGGTAGGAGAAGATAATCGCGAGTGCGTAGACAAAGGCAAAATGAATATGTCTCGTGCCACTGCCAAGGCTCCCGTGTTTATAAAAGTCCATATAGCACTAGTGTACTACAACTGTAAACTGATATTGTGTAGTGTGGGTGGAGAGAAAAGACCCCGCGAAGCGGGGTCAAAATCAGTTGAGGTTTCGGAGAAAACGCTGTGATTCTGATTTGTTTTGAGTTGTGGTGTCTGCAAAACCTCTGTTGACGAGCTTTGATAGCTCTGTTTCAGACAAAGCGGTATCTCGGCGATAGATATCACCCTCGGTTGTAATTGCAGACGCACCAGTTGGACTCTCTGTAAAAGAGATGATGGCATAGTTTGAAACACACGGTTTCTTTGGTCTGCCCTTCATGAGTTCAAGAGGGCTAAGTTTTTCATGATAAACGAAGCCCAGGTCTGTAAGTATCTTCATCTGATCGCGAACCATCGGCTTTGACATGTGCATCCCTCGTTGTTCTTCTCCCAGTGAAATAATACACAATTTTGTTGGTATAGTAAAAAAAGCGCCAGAAGGCGCTTTTTTACTATAAGCCGATGAGGACTGGAATCACCATTGGTGACTTTTGCGTCTTCTGCATGAGGAAGCTTGAGACCGTGTCGGTGAGCTCATCCTTCACGTAGTCGAGATCGAGCGGATCCATGCGCTCGGTGTGCTTCTCAATCGTCTTTTTGATGAGTACACGAGCCTCAGAGAGGAGTTGCTGGTTTTCGCGGAGGTAGACGAAGCCACGAGAAATGATGTCTGGTGACTTGCGGAGCTTGCCGGTCTTTGCGTTGACGGTCGCAATGATAACAAACATACCATCCTGCGCGAGCGACATACGGTCGCGGAGGACTACTTCCTGACGGGTACCGACGGTGAAGCCATCAACGAGTACCTGGTCGTTTGGAATCTTGACCGAGAGCTTCTTAATCTCGGTACCGTTCTTGATTTCGATGATGCTACCGTTATCTGGGACAACGATATTGTCTTTTGGAAAACCGTTTTCAACCGCAGCAAAGGCGTGACTCTTCAAGTGGTAGTGGTGACCGTGAACCGGGATGAGGAAGGTTGGCTTTACGGTCTGGTGCACCCAGACGAGGTCGCCAGCGTTACCGTGACCTGATGAGTGAACGTGTGAACCCTGGTAGTTGATGATGCGGGCATTGCGACGATAAATATTATCCTTGAGCTTTTGGACGGCAATCTCGTTACCAGGAATCACCGATGATGAGAGCACAACGGTATCGCGCTCAGTGAGGTTGATATTCTTGTGCTTCTCGGTTGCCATACGCATGAGCGCCGCATACTCCTCACCCTGAGCACCAGTTGAGAGTACGACAATCTTATCAGCTGGATAGTCATTGATATCATTTGCATTGATGAAGATCTTTGGATCGACTTCAAGAAGCTTCGCCTGAATGGCGATATCGATGTTGGTCTTGATACTGCGACCTTCCATGAGGACCTTCTTGCCGAGGAGCTCACAACTCTTAATAACTGAGGTGAGACGGTCGAACTGTGACGCAAAAGTACCAATAATCAAGCGTCCACGAGTGGTACGGATGATTTCTTCAAGCGTCTGGTACACCTTTGCTTCTGAGGCTGAGAAGCCAGAGCGGTCGGCGTTCGTTGAGTCACAGAGGAGGGCAATGTTCTTGTCCTTACCAATACGCTCCCATGATTGTCGCTCTTCGACGACGACTTCGTTGTTTTCAGTGACGACCTTGATGTCGCCAGTCACGACGACGTTACCGTGCTTTGTCTCAATTGAGAGACCCATCGCGTCTGGAATCGAGTGGGTAACAGCAAAGGTCTTGATGCGGGTGCTACCGATAGTGAACGTCTCACCCTCCTTGATGATGTTCATGTTAACGGGGTCAAGGTGTGGGAACTCTTCCTGGCGCTTCAGAATCATGAGCGAGGTGAGGTACTGGGTGTAGATTGGTGGATTGCCAATACGTTCAAGGATAAACGGAATACCACCGATGTGGTCGAGGTGACCGTGGGTCACGACGAGACCACGGATCTTGTGCTTGCGCTCCTCGAGATATTGGGTATTCGGGAGGATGTAGTTGACACCTGGCGCATGAGACTCCTCAGACACAAACTGGAAACCAGCATCGATAACGATGATGTCATCCTTAGTCTCAATGATGTTCATGTTACGGCCGATTTCTTCCACGCCTGAGACGGGGATGATGCGGACAGTATCTTCATCGAGGAGGTCTGGAATAACCGGACTCTTCTCGTCTGAGACGGTCATGCGGTGGGTGAGAGCTGGACTCGTCATACGACGACGGTCGTGTTCGCGTCGACGATGCCGATTGCGCTTCGGTGCTGGCTTGTCGCCACGAGCCTCGTTGCGCGGAGCACTGGCTCCGGCTGCCATCGTACCGGCCGCGGCACGTGGGGCACTCGTGCGGTCATCGCGATTGCCGCGGTATGAGCGGTGACGAGGACGACGGCGCTGGTCGCCTGCTGCTCCGGCGTTGGTTGATTGGTGATTTTGTTCGTTGGTCATAAATGGTTACTTAACTTCTTTTAAATATTAATGTGTATGAAAATGTCTAGCGAAACATTGGCCAGCGGTCTTCGCGAGCTACATGCCAGGTATCGATGTTCATAAAGCGTTCCTGTGGTCGACTCAGATCAGTCATCGGAGCTGTCGTGACGTCACTCGCTACTACATAGGTGAGGGTTGGGACGTAGAGGAAGACGGCCGGACGTTCGTTCATAATGATATTCATCGCTGAGACAGAGGCGGTCTGACGTTCGCTCATATTGGTGTTACTGCGTGCTGAAGCGAGGAGACTATCGACTTCAATATTCGCATACTGAGCAATATTGAGGCCTGGATCTTCACGCTGTGATGAGTGCCAGAAAGGGTAGAGGTCAACCGTCCGATTCATATCAATCCCAAACAGGAGAGCTTCAAAATCACGCGGACGGATAACCGCTTGGAGCAAATCACTTTGCTCGTATTGTTCAATTTCTACTTGGACACCGAGTTCACGCCAGGCGGCGCCAACAGCGGTGGTGGTACGTTCAAACAGGGTAGAATTCGCTGTCCGAATCGTGATTGCGAGTACTACCGTGTTGCCATCAATCCGCTTTTCCCAGGCATTGTTTTGATTCTTTTGCCAACCAGCTTTGATGAGCTTTTCGGTGGCGCGCTCAAGTCGAGTAGCGCCATCGGTACTGGTCGAGTTTACCGTAGTGGTGCTCGGTGGAATAGGGGATGTGGTGGGGACACCATACCCGAGTAGGGCTTCGCGTACTATTGAATCACGGTCGACCATAATGTCAAGTGCCTCACGGACCGCTGCGTCGCGCAGCGCCAGGGACTTGTTTTGGTTAAAGAAGACACCAAACACACGCGGGAGCGGCTGTTCGATGAGGGTATAGGCATCATTCGTTTCAATTTGTGCGAGTGCTTCAAGGGGGAGATTGGCGGTACTCATAATCGCGCCTTGGTTGAAGTCTTCAGTGAGGGCGGTCTCGTTTTGGTAAAAGCGTACAATCATATGCTCGAGCTTCACCGAGTCGTTGGCCCGCTCCAACTCGTAACTATCAATGAGGCCAGCATCGTTACGAACTACCTTTTTAATGGCAAATGAACCTGAACCGACCGGTTCGGTGTTGCGCTGACTAAACGGCACCTGCTCAATCGGGAGTTCACTCCAAATGTGGCGGGGAATAATACCGACAGTGAAGTTCTCAATAAATGGTGTATAGGCCTCATCGAGCACAATGTTGAGTTCGTACTCATTGATTTCTTCGAGGGTGACGCCGGCCCAGTTGGCACGGAGCGGACTCTTTAGGTCTGGGTTTTGAATGAGACCGATAGTAAAGGCGACATCACGGGCGGTGAGTGGCGTATCGTCATGAAAGCGCACATCACGTCGAATGATGATGTTGTAGGTTTTGCCATCGTCAGACACGGTAACACTCTCGGCAATATCAGGGACAAGCTCGCCGTTTGAATTAATTTTCATGAGACCGCGGTACACGAGTGCGGTCATGTCGAGGTCGGCACGGGTGACGGCGAGGACCGGGTTCACAAAGCGGGGAATACCAACAATACCCTCAACCAACGTTCCACCCGGTACCGGGGTAGAGGCAAGATAGGAGCTGTTGACGGTGAGAACACCCCAAATCACACATGCAATAATCGCAAAGAAGAGGGTACGGAGAATGAGACGGTCGCTGGCTGGCTTCCGTTCGATTTTATCAACGAGGGTACCGAAGAGGTGAAATGACCGCTTCGATGTACGAGGAGAAAACATTGGTTGCATACTAAAGACACACAATAAACAAAGAACAATAAGACCACGATAGCTACAAGGGGCGCGACGCGTCTCTTGTGACTAGATAAGGATGTTCACGAACGCAGATAGTACGAAGAGAATCGCAATACCAATCGAAAACTTGAACAAAAAGAGCTCAGCTCCACGACGCTTATGGAAGGCAGAACTAAAATTGTCACCACCAAAGGCTCCGCCAAGACTTGAACCACGCTGCTGCAAGAGGATAGCTGCAATAAGGAGGACAGCGAGGATAATCTGGATGAATGGCAACGCAGGTTGCACGGTCTGAATGATTTCCATGTGCTTGGCACTATAGCATAGTACCGACTAACTGTAAACGCATGAACGTGTGTCCTCAAGGTTATGTGAACTGTAACTAAAAACTACCTGGAGGAGTTGTTTTGTGGTGTGGTGTGGTGATTTTGACGCAGCTTCGTCACACCCGTATAATGCACCCGCGTCAGGTGTGTTACTAGATTTTTAACGTAGTGCACATGACGATGAACTAGTAATTAATTCTAATTCTTTTGAGCATTTTATGGCAGAAACAAACACAAGCGGAAGTCCAATTCGACCATTAGGCGACCGTGTGGTCGTACGTCCGCTCACTGAAGAGGAATCTGGAACGATGTCGGCTTCTGGCATCATTATTCCTGATACGGCCAAGAAGGAGAAGCCGGAGCAAGGAATCGTGGTGGCAGTTGGCGCAGGAAAGTGGAATGAAGACGGCGACAAGCGAATGGGTATGGATGTTGCCGTCGGTGATAAGGTCGTTTTTTCTAAGTACGGCTACGACGAAGTGAAGGTTGATGGTAAGGAGTACTTTATCGTCAGTGAATCAAGTATTCTCGGAGTTTTTACTAACACAAAATAAGTTCTCGTACACACAGCTATGGCTAAGCAAGTAATTTTTGGAGAGGATGTAAAGAAGAAGTTGCAAAAAGGTGTCGATACGGTGGCAAATGCTGTTAAGGTAACGCTTGGTCCCCGCGGACGCAACGTGGTCCTCGATCGAGGTTTTGGTGGACCAACTATTACGAACGACGGTGTCTCAATCGCGAAGGAGATCACCCTCAAGGACAAGTTTGAGAACATGGGTGCCGAAATCATCAAGGAGGTAGCCAATAAGACGAACGAACTCGCTGGTGATGGTACGACCACGGCTACCGTACTTACCCAGGCCCTTGTGAGTGAAGGACTCCGTCAGACCACCATGGGTCTCAATAGTATGGCGGTCCGCAGTGGTATGGAGCATGCCGCAAATGATGTCGTTGAGGCGCTCCGTGGTATGGCGATTCAAATCTCATCAATTGAAGAGATTAAGCAAGTGGCGACTATTTCAGCTGAGAGTAGTGAGCTCGGAGACAAAATTGCCGAGACTATTGATAAGGTAGGTAAGGATGGAGTTGTAACCGTAGAAGAGTCACAGTCATTTGGTATCGAGACCGAGCTCACTGAAGGTATGCAGTTCGATAAGGGCTATGTCTCGCCATACATGGTGACGAACCCTGAGCGCATGGAGGCAGTACACAAGAACGCCCACATCCTCATTACCGACAAGAAGATTTCATCGGTACAGGAGATTCTCCCGCTCCTTGAAAAGATTGCGCAGACCGGGAAGAAGGAGCTCGTTATTATCGCTGATGATGTCGAGGGTGAGGCCCTCGCGACGTTTGTCGTTAATAAGCTGAAGGGTGGCTTTAATGTCCTCGCGGTGAAGGCACCAGGCTATGGTGACCGCAAGAAGGAGCTCCTCGCTGATATCGCGGTCACCACTGGTGGTCAGGTGATTACCGAAGAGGTAGGCTTGAAGCTTGAGACTACCGAGATTGCGATGCTTGGTCGCGCTGATCGCGTCGTGGCTACCAAAGACCACACTGTCATTGTTGGTGGCGCTGGTGAAAAGCAGGCAATTGCTGACCGGGTCGCAGCCCTTAAGGCGCAGCACGAGCAGACTACGTCTAAGTTCGACAAGGAGAAGCTCGAAGAGCGTATCGCGAAGCTCTCGGGTGGTGTGGCTGTCATCCGCGTTGGTGCTGCCACTGAGACTGAGATGAAGTACCTTAAGCTCAAGATTGAAGATGCGGTCAATGCGACAAAGGCGGCGATTGAAGAGGGTATTGTTCCTGGTGGTGGTACCTCACTCGCACGCGCTGCTGCGATTGTTGAGAAGAAGCTCGGTGAGAAGAAAGGTCTCTCAATGGAGGAGATGGTTGGTTATAACATTGTACTCAAGGCTCTTGAAATGCCATTGAAGCAAATCGCAGATAATACCGGCAAGATTGATGGGGCAGTGGTCGTCGATAAGGTGAAGGCGGCTGGTGGTAATGCCGGGTATGACGCCGCGAAGGGTGTCATGGTCGACGATATGATTAAGGCCGGTATCATCGATCCGGTGAAGGTAGAGCGCGCTGGCGTCCAACATGCAGTGTCAGCCGCCGGCATCCTTCTCACCTCAGAGTGTGCGATAGCGGATGAACCAGAAGAGGCGAAGATGCCAGATATGTCGCAGATGGGTGGTGGCATGGGCGGCATGTACTAATCTAAGTCATTGAATATAACTGATTTGCTTTGTTGCAACTACAATTTTTACAGTCATCGTACACTACGTACGTCTCCTGCTAAAATCTTGTTGCACCTCGTAACGGAGTCATCTCGCGAATTTAAACGAGTATATAAAACAACAACGCCTCTGGCGTTGTTGTTTTGTTATTAAGCATGGGTCTGTGACCACACCATATTTATGGTATAATCTTGGTACCTATTAGGAGGTTATCATCAATCATTATGTTCACGTGGATCACTATTGGAGTTGTTGCCCTGATTGCAGTCTATCTCATTTACACTTACAACAATTTTGTTCGCCTGACCCAACGCGCTAAAGAAGCGTGGGCAGATATTGATGTGCAGTTGAAGCGTCGCTATGACCTTATTCCAAACCTCGTCGAGACCGTGAAGGGCTATGCGAGTCATGAGCGAGCAGTTTTTGATGAAGTGACTGAAGCGCGTGCGAAGGCGACCGCGACCCATATCGATGTTGGCGCCATTACGCCAGAACAGATTACCGCGATGGCTGGTGCCGAGGCGGCTCTTGGCGGTGCCCTTGGGAAGCTTCTCGCGGTTGCTGAAGCGTATCCAGACCTCAAAGCGAGCGCTAACTTTGTGGAGTTGCAACGTGAGCTCACTGACACTGAAAACAAGATTCAGGCTGCTCGCCGCTTCTATAACGGCAACGTACGTGATTTGCTCATCGGTCTCCAGTCATTCCCGGGCAATGTTATCGGAAAGCTCTTTAGCTTTACTGAAATGGCCTACTTCGAACTACCAGAAAATAGTACTGAACGCGAGCCGGTAAAGGTGGCCTTTTAAGGTCTATGTTCAAGAAACAAGACCCACTAACCTACCACGGTGAACCAATCGGTCGCATTAAAGCGAGCTGGTTACTCGTGAAGGAGTCGTTTCGTTTTCTGCGGGCAGATGCGGAGCTAGTCTTCGTACCTGTGATATCAGGTATTATTTTGGTCATTCTCTTCGCCTTTCTCTTGATTGCTGTTTTGGCTACTGGTTTGGTCAATGTGATATCTGGTGAAACCCTCTGGTCAACCCAAGCGATTGTCCTTTTGTTTGGTGGTTATCTGGTTACAACTTTTGCGGTGACCCTGACTCAAGCAATGGTGACGCATACGGTGTATATCCGTGCTCAGTCTGGTAATGCGAGTCTTGGCGAAAGCTTTAAGGCTGCTTTATCTCACACCCCAAGTCTCTTCTTTTGGTCGGTTATCCAATCTACAGTTGGTGTTATCCTTCGTCTCATTGCCGAACGATCGGAACGACTAGGTCGAATTGTATCCGCTATGCTTGGGGTCGGTTGGACACTCATTACCTTTTTTGTGGTACCGGCCATAATGATTGATAAGAAAAAGGCCTACCACGCAATCACACACTCAGCTCAAGTATTCAAGTCAACGTGGGGTGAGGCACTGGTGACTAGTGTCTCGATCGGACTTATTTTCCTTCTCGCTCATGTGACAATGCTTATCTTCCTCGCTCTAGCTATCGTTCTTGGTGCACAGTTAGATCAGCCACTTGTCATGATTTTAGGTGTTATTGTCTGGGTACTCTGGCTATTTGCTGCGATAGCGGTTGAACATGTGTTGCGAGCAATAGTACGCACCCTCCTGTATGTGTACGCTACGACACCACACGACGCCACGAACTTTGACGCCGAGCTTCTCGGACTCATCCTCGGTCGTGGTAATCGTGCAGTGACATCATCTCCAGTGCCGTCACCAGAAGCCCCGGCCGCTGAGACGCCAACTACTCCAGCGGTATAACACATTGCATTATGACTCGTGTCTATTACAACAAGCTTATCCGTGACCGTATTAAGGATAAGATTCATGCGCGTCATGGACAATGTGAGGTGCGAGTCATCGAGTCTGACGAAGAGTACGAGCAAGAGCTCCTTAAAAAGATAAAAGAAGAGGCTGAAGGTCTGGCACACGCCAAGACTCGGGCTGAATTTCTCTCGGAATATGCTGATTTGATGGTGGTCTTAGATGCGCTCACGGCGCAGCTTGAGATATCTGAAGCAGAGCTTCAGGTCGCGATGACCGAAAATGTAGAGAAGAAAGGTCTCTTTAAGCTCCGTCACTTCCTTCACTGGTCGAGTAAAGATGATTATCAAAGTAACGAAACACCTCAGGGCGTACAATAGATGAGATTCGTTCAATACATATTCTTATTCTGGTTAACTTGCTCTGCGGGCAGTGCTCACGCTGAAATTATTCGTAGTTACGAGACTGCTATCGATCTGACGAGTGATGGTGTCATGAATGTGACCGAAACCATCACCTATGACTACAGCGGGACTGAAAAGCATGGTATTTACCGCGACATTTTGTTGTCGGTGCCAGATACTGCGAGTAATCCATTTTTTGAGCGTTATCTCGATATCGATATTATTGGAGTGACACGTAATGGTATCCTTGAACCATACAAGATAGAGCCGTCACGCAAGCAGACGAGTCTGAAGATAGGCAGTGAGTCGGTGACGCTCTCTGGTACGCAAGTGTATGAGATTCAGTATACTGTTCGGGGTGGTCTCGTGCGCTTTACTGATGGTACCCTTGGACTGAGTTTTAATGCAGTGCCGGGAGATTGGCCGGTTGGTATTGGAGAGAGTAGGGTAACGGTTTCTGCTCCTGAGGGTGCGCTTGATCCATCAGTGGTCTGTTACTCGTGGGGAAACGACTGCCAGGTGCGCGCTATTGATGAAAGAACCTTTGTGTACGAGAATCAAGGTCCTATCACGATTGAGCAGCGGGTCGATGAATCTCTGGTGGTCTATGCACCAACCGAGCGGTTGAAGTTGTTACCACTACTCATTGGTCTGTTTGGAGCACTGCTCGCAATATCGTTCTTTCAGGCCGTACGGTACCGGAACGAGTTTCGCTACACGCGGGCTGGTGCAGTAGTAACTCAGTATGAGCCGTACCCGAATGTGTCTCCGATAGTGATGAGTTACCTGAAGCGTCGTAAGGTGGATGCTATAGCGCTTACAGCTGGTGTATTGTCGCTCATCTATTCTGGTGTCTTTTCGTTTCGGCATGTACCAGCCACCGAAGATACTGAAGAAGATTTTGTACTGACACTCAAGTCGACTACGGTACACGATGCGGTTGATCAGCGAATCATTGAACTCTTCTTCCCGGCTCAAGTGACAGACGAATCAATCAGTCTCAACAAGTTTAATGAGACGGGGAAGACGAATGTGGGTGAAGGGCTTCGTCGTTCGTATCTCCTCAAAAAGATAAAAAGTATTCTCAATGCGACACTTGTTGATGAAGGTTTTATGGGATCATTTAAACTTACTTTTTTGAGCCGATGGACAGGTATGTTTGTTCTGGCTGGGCTTTTATCACTCCTTGTGTACCTGGAAAACGAAGTATTAGGTCAGGTACTAGCTGTGATGAGCTTGATAACAACTTTTGTGATTTTGCACATTATCTCACTCCGATTTACCGAGAAGGGGTATGACTATGAGCGGTACACTGATGGGTTTAAGGATTTTCTCTCGGTAACCGAGACTGAGCGATACGCATTTCACGAAAATCCACGTAATCATCCCGAGTATTTTATGAAGTATTTGCCGTATGCAATAGCACTGGGGGTAGCCAAAGAGTGGGCCGGCCTCTTTAGTACCGACGTCATTACCGCTAGCGAGACGATTGGTATTGGGACACGTGACCCAAATCTCATTGTGTCGACGCTCGGACACTTCGCGATGTCTGTTAACCGCACTGTTCTCAATAGTAAAGCGGCAGAACGAACCGCTCGGGCCAAGATGTCCTCCAGTCGAGGCTTCGGCAGTGGCGGTATCGGTCTTGGTGGTGGCGGTGGTGGTGGGAGAAGCTGGTAACACCATATTGACACCTTTGGTATACTGTATCTATGGCAACGTTATATACACAGCAGGGAAGTAATATTCGCAAAACTTGGCTTTTAATGGGGGTGTTTTTAGTGATGGTGATTGGTGTTTCGTACGCGACTGCATTCATCATGAATAATCCCGCGATCCTCTACATCGGTGTCATATTTGCACTCGTGATGAATGTGGGGAGTTACTGGTTTTCAGACAGAATCGTCCTTAGTATGACGAACGCCCGCCCGGTCTCAAAGGCCGAGGCACCAGAGCTCTACACTATCGTTGAGAATCTCGCGATTACCGCGGGGCTTCCGATGCCGAAGGTGTATATCGTCGACGACCCGTCTCCAAACGCCTTTGCGACGGGGCGTGACCCAGAGCATGCAGTCGTGGCAGCGACGACTGGTCTCCTTCAGATACTCGATAGAAACGAGCTTGAGGGTGTGATGGCACACGAGATGGCTCACGTGGGGAACCGCGATATGCTCGTCATGACGGTGGCGGTCGTACTCGCAGGATTTGTAGCTATCCTTGCAGATTTAATGTCGCGTGCACTTCTCCTTGGTGGTGATAGAGAGGCACGTAATCCAATCTTTTTGATTATCGGTATTGTCGGTATCCTTTTGGCGCCACTCGCAGCCCAGCTCCTCCAGATGGCGATTTCGCGGAAGCGTGAGTACCTCGCGGACGCCACTGGCGCCCTCCTCACCCGCTACCCAGAAGGACTCGCCTCAGCGCTCGAGAAGATTAGTGGTGCGCGTATCCCGATGCGAAGTGCGAGTCACGCCACGGCCCATCTCTTTATCTCAGACCCGTTTGCCGGTGAGAAAACAACCATGTGGCAAAAGATTGGCGGACTCTTTCATACCCATCCACCAGCCGCTGATCGTATCCGCCGTCTCCGTGAGATGGGGATGTAATGAATTACTCATAATATATTGATATGGTTACTATTACCCGTACACAGTTTCGCTATCTGCTTGTTCTTCAGGTAGTCTGCTTCATTGTTCTTACGGTGCTGCCGTTTGTGATGGGACAGTTCTTGAACGGAGAGGATAAGACTATATATGAGTACGTGCCAGAGGATTTTTCACTCTCTCCGCTTGCAATTGGGTTAAGCTTTGTATTGCTCCCCGTAGCACTGTGGGCATTACAAAATCTCTACGCCCTCTTCACCTTTAAATCATATGCACCGAAGCATCTCCTTATTATTACCGTGCTCGGTATCACCATCGGTACACTCATAGACCCGCTCGGGATTTACACGTATACTGGTCTGGAAAGTATGGTGATGACGCTATATGGGATGGTACAAGGTGCCACGCTCGCGTGTGTCTTTACTTCATCAGTTGCGAATGAATTTTGTGGATGTGGTGAGACTCATCATACTGAGGTTAATAACAGCTAAGACAAACTACTATGGATAAAAAACTCGCAGTGGTTGGTGGTGGAATGTTGGTCCTCGGTCTTGTGTTCGGATTTATGATTGAGGATATTTCTCACGGACACGGCTATGAGCGTCATGAGTATGGTGATAAAGAGGCCAAAGAGTACAATATGATGGGTAACATGCACGATATGCATGATGACTACAAAAAGACCAGTACTTCATCAATGGCCGGAATGATGCACGACATGAATCGTGCACTTGAAGGCAAGACCGGTGCCGAATTTCGTGCAGCGTTCCTTAGAGAGATGATTGTGCACCACGAAGGTGCCGTTGAAATGGCCAAAGCAGCCCGTGAGCGTGCTGCCGATCCACGAATCAAGGCCCTCGCTGAAGCAATCATTACCGCTCAAGAAAAAGAGATTGCCGACATGAGAGCCTGGCAAACGACGCCAGCTACCCCAGCGGCTCAATAAGCACCAAAACAACCGTCCTGTGACGGTTGTTTTGTATTCAAGAACTCGGTACGATAGAAGGTATATGGATACAAACGTCACTCCACCAGCCACCTGTCTCGCCTGTGGTAATAACCCGACTCCGCACGGCGTAGCGAAGGTCGACAGTACCATTCTCCTATTCCTTAATCCGGTGATGCGGGCGCTCCTCTCGAGTGTGGTGGGAGCCGCCGCGCTTTATTTTATTCGGCAGTGCTTCCTCGTTTTGGTCTCTATTGGTGAGCGGGTGGGTGGTATGCGGTTTGTGCCGGTGACACTCCCGCTTGATTCAATGCGTGGGCAAGTATTGGCCAAAGAAGCACTCGCCCGAGGGTATCGGTTTGAGGTTCTTATGACTGGCACCCGCGTTCATGACACCTACCGGGTGACCATCCCGGGCAAACGCCCGCACATCTTCACTGGCGTACCGCGGGTTGGGCTCGTGGAGCAGGTGTCTTCTGCGTGGCTTGATGATAAGTGGTTGGTTAAACAGCGGCTTGCGGCCGCCGGTGTGCCCGTCTCACGGGGTGCAGTCGTATACCGCTATAAGACGGCGCTTGCGGCCTTTCATCAGCTTCAGAAGCCAGTGATTGTAAAGCCACGCTTTGGCTCGCGCGGTCGGCACTCAACCACGATGATTAAAGATGAGGCGACACTGAAAGCTGCGTTTACCAGTGCACAGCAACTCTGCTGGCCGGTCATTATCGAAGAGCATCTCTATGGTGGGGTATACCGCGCCACGTGTGTTGATGGGAAGCTTATCGGGGTCCTCGCGGGCTACCCGCCACGCATTACCGGTGACGGTATCTCAACCATCAGTGCACTCATAGAGCAGAAGAATGCGACCCGTCCGGCCCGCGTCGCGGCGATCACCGTCACCGATAAGCACCGGGCTTTTCTTGCGAATCAGGGGTTTACCGAGACGAGTGTACTTCCGTCTGGAGAGACTATAGATCTCTCTGAGAAGATTGGCCTTTCTTATGGTGGCAGTAGCCGTGAGCTTATCGGTGAGACCCATGACAAGCTCGTGGCGTATCTCGAGCGAGCAGCGAAGGCGGTCAACGACCCCATCCATGGCTTTGATTTTATTACGCCAGATGTGACCGCCCATCCAGACACGGTCCGGTGGGGGATTATCGAGTGTAACTCGGTGCCGTTTATCAATCTGCATCACGATCCACTTGAAGGTGAGCCAGTGAATGCGGCTGGCGCCGTCTTTGATTATCTCGAACGACATCTCCCGTAGCCACTGCTATACTTACTCGTATGAATAAGCCTTCAAACACCACTCTTGCGCTCATTGGATTTGTACTCCTTGCAGTTATCTTTGCGGTATTGCCACTCTTGTGGCACCTCGCTGATAAAAAGCCTGGTCCCCGGCCGCTTGTGGGTATCGTGACAGCTCGTGACGCCGAGACGGTCACTCTCGAGCTTCGTCAGGGTAAGACCATGACGCTCTACTATGACGAGACGCTGCCACCGCCCGAGCAAGACCTCCTCACGGTAGGGAATGAGGTGATGATTAAGGTTGATCCGGTGGTGGATGGTCGTCCTGAGATTATTGGTGTTCGTACTCGCCCGACACCATGAAGCACAAAGGTAAACTCCTCACGCTTCTCTTCGTCACGGTTTTTATAACGGTCTCTGTTTTGGTGTCTCAGATACCAGCCGACACGATTGTCGATTTGATTGGTGAGCACAATGCCGTTGGACTCATGTTTGTGCTGGGGCTTATCGGTGGCTTCACAACCTTTAGTGGTATCCCGTACCACTTCGTCCTTATGAGTCTCGCCGCTGGCGGCATCACCCCGTGGCTCCTTGGTATCGTGACTGCCCTTGGTGTGATGATAGGGGATTCGGTCATGTTCGGGGTGAGTAAGCAGGCAGGGAAACTCGTCTCTGGCCGGGTGGCGACGTGGCTCACGAATGTGGCAACAGCACTGGGTGCCCGTCCGCGCCTTCTTACGCCAGCACTCGTCCTCTACGGTACTGTCTCACCGTTTTCAAATGATTTTATCGTCGCGTCCTTGTCTATCATGGGGTATTCCTATCGCCGGATTATTCTCCCGCTCACTGCCGGCAATATGCTCTACAATATTGCGCTTGCGTACCTCGGGTATTACTACTACGACGTGATTATCGGGTGGCTGGGGTAGGGGGTTTATAATATCCAGTATCCTTTTGAAAGTATTGTTATTGATAGTAAGACTGTACCAGTAACAATCAAGATAATCGTTGTATTAAAGAATTTACCTTCACCAATGTCTGTGCCAGAATATCGCCACTTTGAGGGATAGAGAGCTTTTTCAGTTAATATATTATCTTCAAAAAAACCGAGGGCTGATTCAATGTCAGCAGCAACTCTCCGCTGATTTCTAAAGCCCTTCTCTAGATCTTTAATGTAAGTTTTGAATAAAATCGTTATTAAAGAAGCCAGTACAGCTAAGAGAATAATTTGCTCATGCTTAAATAAATAAACATCCGATTGGAACAGCCAGCCACTAGCTGCCAACATGATTCCCAGTGACCAAATACTCACATTTTGCAAGCGATTACGTATTTCATGTATTGACCTGTACCGCTCTTCAAGCGCACTTAGTAATACATCCACTTTCTTATCATCAGTAATATTCATATCTATTTTCGTCTTCGTATCCTAGTATATCCTGGCTTTTTTGGATTCCTAGCAGGTAGGGCCGGACCTTTAATTTTAACGGGTATTCGAGCAAAACCAACTACACCCCGAAAAGGTATAGTGACAATTACATCCATAAAATGTGAACCGTTATATGCTGAATTTTCAATTGCTTCAGCAGAATTTTCTCCAGCATAATGTCCTAGATCATTTGTGCATTCCGCTTCATCTCCTTCATTACGTACAATCCATTGAAGGTGAGCTCCAGCAGGTAATTGGTCAAAATTAATGAGTTTAAATTTGATACTACAATCACGTGGTATTGGGCCTATTCGATCAGTGCCGACCCACGGGTCGCGATGCGTATTCGTTTTTGATTTTGCTATAACTCTCACCTGAGGAACAAATAAGACCGTAGATAAACCTTTAGATTCACTTGGTTTGGCTGTCTCCCCAGCTGGAGCTGGAAAAAAATGTTTAAACGCTTCCGACCATATGGATGCGGAACTAGCCTCGCTATCAGAACTTAATGCTCGGTCAGCAATATTTTTTAAGACATCAAGTTTCTCAAGAAATAAAAAGTATTCTTCTTCAGAAAGACGGTTCAAATTTTCGGTACTATCAATCGGGTTGCTTACGTTACTGTTTGCAGTAAGTCTCGCTTTAATTGAATTTGATAGATGAAATAATGCCACATCATCTCCCTCAACATTTTCATCGCTAAGTGCTTTGTAAGCTTCTGCAACCAGTACAGTAAGAAGTATTGAAGATGGTGGATTCTCTAAATTGAGAATTGACCACATCTTCATGTAACGAATTAAGCGACGCACTTGATTACTGTCTTCATCAGAAAAATTCTTTCGGAACCAAAGATATATTGCTTTAGGATCGCTGTCCTCCCATTTTCCACTTTCAGTGGCTAATGAGCGTAGGTCATAATCTTCATACAAATGATAAACGGGTACATCAATATGGAAACCTTCTGTAAAAGAAATACGATTACATCTCTCTTTTGTGGGTTCAAGAACAGCTGTAGCATCAGCTGTTTCAGATGCGTACACTTTCAAACTTTCTTGTACTAAGTTCTTGAGTTCCTTTGCTGTATATGCACCAGTATCTCGTGAGCCTTCCCATTTAAAATAAATACCCAAATCAATATCAAATTCTTCCTTTTTATTTTTTGGACGGACTTGAGTTCCAAATTTATAAGAACCTTGAAGCCAAGTACATATTGATAGTCCAGTCTTTTCACTTAAGTCAGCTACTAGGAAATCTCTTAAGTCGTGCCACCGATCTTGCTGTTGTTCAAATTGGCTTGAGTTTGGGACGATCCGACGATGCAGAGTCTGCTTGTCAGTATCACTAGAATAGAAAAAAGAATGGATATTAGCCATTCTTTAATTCTACTCCTATTCAGGAAAACTGCACTTTACGAACTAAGTGGGTCACTCCGATACTTAGTTGTCTTGGCGGGCCATGTGGGTTAAGTGCCCCACAGGGTAAGGTATTGTAAAGATATTCTAGCAACCTTTAGCTAGGTCAATTTAGGTATGTGGGTCAGGGTAGCCAACCGCTGTATTTCAATTATCATAGTGGAATGAGCTGGGTATCACATGCTTCCAAAAACCTTCTACCGCTTAGCGAAGAATCAGAGCGTCTTGAGCTTGCCTTAAAAGAATGGGAATATCGAGGTAATACATACGACCTTGAAGTTCCGTCGGAAACTTGTCAGCTTTGTGACCATCCTGATATTCGATTTCAATTTGAGATCGTTAACAAAAGTAATGATAACAGTCTCCTTGTAGGGTCAGAATGTATCAAGCGATTTGATGGTATTGCTGTGCTGGACGCAGACGGTAATGCATTGTCGACAGATGAAGCCAAGCAGAAAGTTGATCGAGACCGCCGTAAGCTTGTAACTAATGCGCAAGTAAAGAGTTTGCTTAACTCACTTGTTGAACTATCAAGAAAGGATGAGGATTTCGATATCGAAAGCTTTATATCAGATTATCAAGAGCGTGGGGCTTTTACACCGCGTCAGCTTGCTTTGGTATTCTGGCGGTTGAAGAAATATAAAGTGCCGTTCAAGAAGGCTTATTTCAAAATATACATACGAAAAGCCAAGGATAAAGAAGCACTGTTAGCACTAAAAGATTTTCAGTTAAAAGACATCTGGCCAGCTTTGTCACCGACTCAACAGCAGTTCGTCCGTGACAGCAAGAAGAAAGGTTAACACAACTTTACCGAGCTTCAAGTGCACCAAGGTAACCGAGCAAACTATCTTCAATCGAATCTAGGAATGAGATAGTCATATTTATCTTCTCTCTATCTGAACGATAACTTGAGTAGTCATGTCTGTGTGTCGAGGCTATGTCGGAAATAGAGGATGGATTTCTCTCTCGCAAAATACCGTTTAACCTATCGTTAAATGTCTGCAACGACATGATGTCATCCTGACCAAAGACCCTTTGTCCACCTGTCGGTACTGAGACCATTCTGAACTTAAAGTTCAATAAACCATCTTTGATTGCGGGAATTTTCCTTACTATCCACTTACGCAATTCTTCATATCTTATTAACTCGGCTTCATCTATTTCTTTCGTAACAGCCTTAATAACGATATCTTTATATTCAGTAAATTTTTCTAGAAACTCTTGAGCCAATACGACTTGATTAGCTTGTAAATTAATGTATTCCAAAACTTTCTTTGGATCCATCACTTCAATACCTAGACTAGATTTGAGAGTGTCAGCTTTCTTAAGGATTTGCTGATCGTCAGTTACAAAGATATCTCTTTTATTGATTTTGTGACCTATTAAATGGTCGATGTCATTGATTTTATTGCTGAACCGAGGATCATCCTTTGTAAGTCCAGGAAATATTATCTTTTTGAGTTCCTCTTCCAATTCTGTATGTTCTGTTCCTGCCAATATGTCTCCGCTGCCAAGTTTAGTTACACTCATTCTAGCAACAGTGCCGATTACAGGGAACATGGATACCCGTCTCAGAATCTCTGACTTTCTATCCTCATCTTTATCCTTACTTACATCACTGTCTACTCTTGTTGTGATTGCAATATTTACATCACCTTCGAGACCATATCGGGTTATTTCAGTCAGCTCATCCACGGAAATTGCGGAAGATGACTTATAGTCTAATAAATTAATTATGCAATTTGTGTCGAATGTGAGCTTAATCATTCCTACATTTTAACATTTTACGGAAAAACCCACTCACCTTAAGGTAAGTGGGTCACTCCGATACTTAGTTCTATTAGCGGAGATGAGAGGATTCGAACCTCCGAGGGCTTTGACACCCTACTCGCTTTCCAAGCGAGCGCACTCGACCACTATGCGACATCTCCAGGTTTACACTGTGCGAGGTATCATACCACTTCTTTGAATGTGTCGGCAAAGGAGTGATATACTAGACACTATGAAGATTAAGCGTCAGGAGCTCCTCTCGGTGCTCGTCACATTTCTTATTGGGTTTATTGCGGGGGCATACCTCTACCTCGTTGGGTATGCGCCGCAGTTTCAGGCGTCGCAAGGGGTTGATGACGCTGAAACGAGCGAGCTCGTCATTGTCGGGCAGATGTATGGTGGGATGCGCGTCGGGCTCCCGCCATCATTCCAGGTAAATGAAGACGGCACCTATCGCTACCTGCCGTTTTCTGAGAATCCAGATGTACCGGCTCCAGCGGTCTCGGGAGAATTGCCAAGTGATCTCCGGCGGGCGGTCGTCGGGGCGCTTAGTGAGCGCGCCTTAACTGCAGCGGCTACAGAGGTGACCCCAGAGATGTGTGCGCAGATGGTTGATGGGGTTGATTACCGCTACCTTATCTCGTTTGGTGGGACGGAGTATCGGCTTGATACCTGTGGGACAGACTTCAGTCATGAAGCTGGTATGGGGCCGGTCCTTATGGAGCTCTGGACGTACTTTGATACGATTGCGCCACCAGTGGCGGTCTAGGGTATGCGTGTCCGCACCTTCCTTATTCTGTGTCTCTATCTCGTCCTTCCAGCGACGGCTCTTGGCTATACGGTGACGGTGCATGACCTCACTACACCGTATGAGGTGTTGCCGATAAGTAATCCCAGTACTGAGCAATTTATTGTGGGGGAGCTTGATGGGTATCCAGAGATGATTGAGATCACGAGTGATACTGAGTTTGAGCTGCGGGCGGGGATTATGGCAGTGGCGAGTGATACGGTGCCGCAGTTTGGCGGGATTGTAGTCCGGGTGCTCGAGCCCCGTGGGGTGGCTGAGATTGCGAGACTGCAGGCGGCGTCGGTCCCGTGGGAGGCGACGGTGGAGCCGGTCTCGCGCCTCTCGTTCCTCGCCGGGCCACAGTATATCGGCACGGTGGCCTCGGGTACGTACCGGGTGGAGGTGAGTACGCCTGAGAACTTTGGTAAGTATGTGCTCGTGATTGGGACAAATAAGGAGCGGAGCGCATATGGTGAAACGTGGTCGGCTGTGTCTACGTTCTATACCTTCGCTGGCGTGTCTCGTGTTGGGATGCTCTTTACACCACTGGTGTACTATCCGCTCGGAATTATTCTCGTCCTTAGTGGCTTCCTCTACACCATCTACCGGACAAGGCACCGGCTCCCGTTTTTAAAACAGTATGCTTAAGTTTTTGGTAATAGTGATAGCGGCAATTGCATTTGTATGGTACTTCTTTCCGCAGTTTGCTGATCAGTCGCTTGAATCGTACCTCGAAGAGCGGCTATGAGTGCGTGGTATGTCTACATGCTTCGGTGTAGCGACGGTACCTACTACACCGGCGTCACGACTGATGTGACAAGACGGGTGCGTGAGCATAATGGGGAAGTCGGTGGGAGAGCCGGGGCGAAGTATACGAAGGCAAGGCGCCCGGTCCGACTCGTGTATCAAGAGACGGCTGAGAATCGTAGTGCCGCCCAAATGCGTGAACATGTCCTTCGGACCATGAGTCGAGAGGAGAAGGTGAAGCTCTCAGCCAGTAATTGATTTTATATACATAACATGATGTAATGCGGGCTGGCAAAAAGAGGAGGTTCTCGTGTTTGCTTTCACACCACCCCGTAACGTACAGAAGCTGGTGTATTACTTGATGTACCTGCTTGCTACGTTCTTTATGATGGTGTCGCTCTCGATGTTTGCAACTATCATCAGTGAAGCGATTGCGAATATGCTCCTGATGAATCTGGCGACCATGATGTTTGGAATGTCGGTCATCTTTGTGCTCTTTGGCTTGATGGCTGAGGAATGGCAGTTCAAGCCCTATAAGAACAAGCTCATCGTGACAGTCGTGCTCACATTTCTCATCATGCCGCGTGTTCCGTACTGACCAAGCGTGAAGGCAAGAAAGGCCGGAGTTTATCCCGGCCTTTTCCTATGGTCGAAGAGGGGAGAGAAGACTCGACAAAACCGTCAATCTACGGTATTATCCACGTGTTTTTCGGGCGCGCCCCAAACCACGAGCGCGCCTTTCTCTGTCTGGTACGAGATAAACATTATTGTTGAGGTAATTTTAAACATTATATGGCACAAGAAATTCGTAATATCGCGATTATCGCGCACGTAGACCACGGCAAGACGACACTCACTGACGCTCTCATGGAGCAGACTGGTGCTCGTGAAGGCGAGTCATCAATGGATAGTAACGCACTTGAAAAAGAGCGTGGTATTACGATTTATGCCAAGAATACGTCAATTGAGTACAAGGGCACGAAGATCAATATTGTGGACACCCCTGGTCACGCCGACTTCGGTTCTGAGGTAGAGCGCGTCCTTCGCTCTATTGACTCAGTGCTCCTCATAGTGGACGCACAGGAGGGGCCAATGCCACAGACTCGTTTTGTGCTCAAGAAGTCACTTGAGCTTGGTCTGAAGCCAATTGTGGTCGTCAATAAGATTGATAAGCCAGCCGCTGATATTCCTCGAACTGAGGAGCAGGTGCTCGAGCTCTTCCTCGAGCTTGGTGCGAACGATGAGCAGTGTAACTTCACGACCGTCTACGCCATTGGGCGTGAGGGTAAGGCGAAGCGCAACATGAGTGATGAGATGGTCGACCTCTCACCACTTCTTGATGTGGTTCTTGAGCTCGTACCACCAGCGCGTGCGTATGAGGCAGGCGAAGCGCTCCGTGCCCAGGTATTTAACCTCGGGTACGACAACTTCCTCGGTCGTCTCGCGGTCGCTCGTATCTATGAGGGTTCAGTGAAGGCATCCCAGCAACTCATCGTGAAGCATGAGGGTGAAGAAGCGGTGCGTAAGGGCAAGGTCGTGAAGCTCAATACCTTCAAGGGTATTCAGAAGATTGAAACGGCCGAAGCCTTTGCTGGTGATATCGTAATGATTGCAGGTTTTGAAGACATTAACATCGGTGACACCTTTACCGACAGTGAGACAGCGGAACCACTTCCTGCTATTAAGGTAGATGAGCCGACAATTGCGCTCCAGTTCATGCCAAATAGTTCACCATTTGCGGGGCGTGAAGGTAAGTTTGTAACGAGTCGTCAGATTAAGGACCGTCTCGAGAAAGAGCTCGAGGTAAACGTTGGTCTCCAGGTTGATTTTGATATGGGAGACAGCTTTGAGGTACGTGGTCGTGGTGAAATGCACATTGCCATTCTCCTTGAGAACATGCGCCGTGAGGGGTATGAGCTCGCCGTCTCACAGCCACAGGTAATTATTAAGGATATCGATGGCGTGAAGTCTGAACCATTTGAAGAGGTGACGGTTGATATCCCAAGTGAATACCAGGGAGCGGTCATTGAGCGTCTCGGTACTCGTGGTTTTGTGATGACGAATATGATTGTGCACGAAAACCAGGTGCGTATCATGCTCGAAGGCCCAACTCGTGGTCTCCTCGGATACAAGAACCAGTTTGTGGTAGACACCAAGGGTGACGGTATCCTCGCCTCACGCGTGCTTGGCTTCCGTCCGTACGCAGGTGAAATCAAGAAGCGTCAGGTTGGCTCGATGATTTCGATGGTGCAGGGTAAGGCACTTGGCTTCGCACTCTTTGGTCTCCAGGATCGTGGCCAACTCTACATTGGTCCGGGTACTGAGGTGTACGAGGGTATGGTGATTGGTAACACGAGTAAGGGTGAGGAAATGACCGTAAACCCAACCAAAGGTAAGCAGCTCACGAACATGCGTGCCTCAGGTAGCGATGATGCGATTGTCCTCGTGAATCCAAAGGTGGTGACTATCGAGACTGGTCTTGAGATTATGGCTGACGATGAATATCTCGAGATTACTCCGCAGAATGTCCGGTTGCGTAAGGCGAAGTTGAAGGAAAGTGACCGCAAGCGCGCGTAGTGAGTGAAATAGGTAAAGGCCGAGCATGCGCTCGGCCTTTGTGTATTTTGCAGTTATGAGGGTGTATACTCAGTGATATGAAATGGGTTTATCGAATCTTAGTGGTGGTTATTATCATCCTCTCTGTGCTTGCGGCAACTCTCTACTTTGTTCCGTCGCTCTTTGCCCGTTTATTTGAGCCGGTGTCACCAATGGTAGAAAATCCAACTGTGCTTGAGGTCTTGCCGTTATCAGGGACGCTCGTGACTGTGTATGAGGGCATTGCGGTGTCCGATAGTACTACCGCACTTGATATCTCCGGACGTGGTCTCACTGGGTCGCTGAAGGCGGAGATTCGTCAATTGACGAAACTCAAGACACTCAATCTGAGTAATAACCAATTCACTGGTCTCCCGGCTGAGGTTGGGCAGCTTCGTGAGCTTGAGGTCCTTAATCTAAGCGGTAATCCACTCACCGGACTGCCGTATGAGCTCGGTAACTTAAGTAGCCTCAAGGTGCTTGATATCCGTGGCACCTCATACAGCAAAGCCGATCTCGAAATCATCCGTCAAAAGCTACCACCGACGACCCAAATCTTGAAAGATTAATTGCTCGAACTTTGCTATACTGGTACGTATATGAAACATATACTACTCGCACTTACTGCGCTCGCTCTTGTGGGGTTGGTTGTTTACTACTTTGCCCATCGAGCTGATGCACCGAGTGCTACTGAATTAACTATTACTGAGGAAGCAGCTATGACTTCAACTAAAAAACCAACACTGAGTCCAATTGAGCACGCGAGCTTTGTGCTGACTTGGGGTGATACGGTGATGTACAATGACCCGGTTGGTGAAGCTGATGATTATCTTGCGTACGGTAAGCCTGGTCTCATTGTACTGACCCATAGTCATCCAGATCACCTTGATACTGCGCTCCTTGAGATTGTGGCGGGTGACGCCCCAATCGTGGCACCTGAGGAGGTGTTTGAAAAGCTTCCGGAATCGCTCCGTGATCAGACGACTATCATGGCTAATGACGAGACAAAGACAGTGGCTGGTATCACGCTGACCGCCGTACCGATGTATAACACGACCCCGGAGAAATCTAACTTCCATGTGAAGGGTGTTGGAAATGGGTACGTGATGGAGCGCGATGGCTTCCGTATTTATAACGCAAGTGATACTGAGAACACGCCAGAGTTCCGGGCTCAGACCGATATCGATATCGCGCTCGTACCGATGAATGAGCCGTTTACCATGTCGGTGACCGATGCGGTGGCGGGGGTGGTTGCGATGGCGCCGAAACAAGTTTATCCATATCATTACCGCGGACGCGATGGAATGAGTGACGTTGAGGCCTTTAAGAATCAGGTTGAGGCAGCCAATCCTGAGATAAATGTCATTCTCGCCAATTGGTACCCCAACGCTGAGGCAACTGGTGAATAATCCTTGCTCGCACAAAGCCGCATCTTCCTTGCAGGAAGATGCGGCTTTTGGTAGGCTTCTAGTCCGCAGTAGCAATAGAGGGGGGTTACGATGGGTCGGAAAGACAAGTCGAAGAAGAGGTCGTCGTTCTCAAAAGATCGACTCCGTGCAGTGTGTGAAGATATACACCGCAAGCGGTCTGTTGCAGCGATGCGCGAGAAGTCCACGTCCCTGGCACTCGAGCAGGGAATCACCGTATGTTGTGCCGTGGCACAGCTTCCAGTGAGTGAGCCAGCTCGTCGGCTGGCTGAACCTCAAACCAAAAAATCGTGGTGGCAAGAATTGCCTCACTACCAGAAACGTCTCCGTGCTACTGCTGGCAATCAACCGTGATTGCTACGGGCCGCTCCACCAAGGAGCGGCCCTTTTCATATATGTTTGTTGCGCTCCGGGTCTGTAGTTGTTAGCATAGAGAAAGAACAGCAGGGAGGTGTAGTAATGCTGCGCGATATCATCGAAAGTCTTATCGGAATAGAAAAAGCGACGTGTGCCGTGACGGTGTGGCGACATGGGAGCGAGCTCGTATATCAGAGTGATGCTATTTTCACCTTCCATGAGGCGCTTCAGATTGGTGTGGATGCCAAGTATAGTGAGCCGGGCATTGTTTACTACATCAACTGTTTGGTGGGAGTGCTGGTGTGATACTACCCCTTCGGGGGTATTTATATACCCAGAACCTATTGTAACGACTGAAATGTTCTAGTACTCTATAAAGAGTATTTATGAAAAAAATATCATCTTCGTTACTGAGTCTCGGTGTACTGATGGCACTACTCCTTGGGTATAATTTTATGTCAGCGCAAGTATGGACTGCACCGACGAGCACACCTCCAAATGCCAACGTCTTACCGCCAATCAATACTGGTGGCACTATGCAGGCAAAGTCAGGCAATTTTATGGCAAATATTGTTGCTGCAGCTACCTCAACCTGGTCTCCTCGGTACTGTGATGAATTTGGTAATAATTGTTTTGAACCAAATACTATTGCGAGTACTCGAGCCTGTCCGACCGGGCAATTTATGACTGGGTATACAGCGAGTGGTAGTATTTCTTGCGCCACACCAGCCACCTCGTCAACACCAACTAACTGTACGACTGATTCTGTACGTGTACGTAGTTGTTGCTACAGTTCATGTAGTCCGGCTTGTCCGGCCGGCTATACTCCGTCAAGTGGCGTGACTCGCGAGACAAGTTGTTCAACGAATAATGATTGGTATGCACGTACCTGTATCCGTACAGTGTGTAGTTAACCAAAAACCTCGCGCATGCGCGAGGTTTTTGGTTATTGATGAATACCAAGTGATGAAAGAAAGCTGGCAAGCTCCTCGCCACTAAGCTTGCGATACTGATTTGGTTTGAGGGCGCCGACCTCAATATTTATGATACGGACTCGCTTCAAGCTCTCGACCTGATAACCAAGAGCGGCACACATGCGACGGATTTGGTGTTTTTTTCCTTCAGTAATGATGAGGTTGAAGCGCTTCTGGTTCTTTTTTGATGGCACTACTACGGCAGGCTTCGTACGGTAGCCTTCGATATCGACACCAAGCTCCATGAGCTTACAAAACGCTGGGGTGACATTCTTATCGACTGTGACACTGTACTCTTTCTCATGAAGTGATTCTGGGTCGAGGAGCGGGCCGGTGATGCGTCCGTCGTTGGTGAGGATAATGAGTCCTTCTGAGTCCTTATCGAGACGCCCGACCGGAGTGACATCGGTAATGCCGTAGTCTTTCTTGAGCTTGGTCACGATATCGGTCTCGTTTGCAGCAGGCGAGTGGGTAATCACCCCGCGCCCCTTGTAGTAAGCAAGATACTGCTTCTTCTTGGTGGTACCGGCAAGGGTCACGACATCGGTCGGGAGGACGCGGTCACCAATGCGGGCGAGTTTGCCGTTTTTAAGGACCTTACCTTCACTAATGAGGGTGTCTACCTCACGACGTGAGGCGAGACCTTGGTCCGCGAGGTATTTATTGATACGGACACCGGGGAGGGTGGTCTTTGAAGTGGTGACAACTTTTTGAGTCGTCACGTGAGTCGGACGGGTCACCTTTCCTGAACGAACCCGGGCTTGTGGCGCAGGTTTACGAGCGGGCGAGTGGCTCCGGGCTTGAGGCTTTTTCATGTAATAAAATTATATCATAAAAATCTATATTTACAATAGTGGTGACCAAAACTTAAGAAATCACCGGCAGTGAGCCGGTGATTTTGTGTGTTATTCGTCGTTGGTGTTGAGTGGAGCGGTTCCAGTAGCGCTCACGGTATATGGTGCGAGTTCGTGCTTGGCGAGACTAGATTTTGTAGTACCGATAGTAAATGGCAGAGCCTCCACACTGAGCGTGTTAGCGCGAGAGCTCGTTGCACTCTTAGCGTGGAGTACGGCGAGGGTAAAACTCGTACTGGTACCGACAGCGGTCGTGTAGCGATCACCTTGCTTCGCTGCCTTGGTCCAGATAGTAGCTGCGCTCACACCATCCTTAACGGTGAGACCCTCAGGAGTCTTAAGGGTGTACTCGAGGTCGGTCTCATCGACTGTCTCGCCCCGACTGGCTACTGCTGGCATCATAAATGTTCGTGACTTGTGACCAAAGGCGTAGGAGATTAGGTAGAGTTTGTATGTATCATTAATGCGCACTGCTTGTTTGTTGGTGACGGTGTAGGCAAATGAGACTGGTGGAGCCCCCAAGCTAAAAATGAGGGCTATAGCTACAACAAAAGTGAATTTCTTAAGCATATGCGATGAAGGTGATGCAAAACCAATAACGTTTCAAGTGTACACTACAAACTTGATATTAGTCACCTGTGGATGAATGGACTCGATTGACTTACAACCCCATTTATTGCTTATTTTGCTTTTCTTCATTAAAAGGTGTACTATAACGGAACTAAGGGGCCTCTTGCTGCTTGGTAGGTTAGAATTTATTCCGTAATTCTTTATAAGAACTTACATTATTTATATTATGTTTGCTTTCAGTACGTCACATTTTAGTGCGCGATTCGTTGCTTTCATCACCGTATTGTCTTTGATAATGAGCGCTTTCCCAGCGGCTTTTTTTGTGGCATCTGCAGAAGAAGTTGTGCCTGGAACGCCAGCTGAAGAGCCGGTGGTTGACCCAGCACCAATTATTGAAGAGGTGGTTGAGGAAGTATCGGTACCTCCGGTTGAAGAGCCGGCTCCAGTAGTTGAAGAGGTATCGACTGAGGAGATTGCTTCTAGTGCTGAGATGGTTGCACCCACAGTGTTTCGAACAGCCCGTGCTGTCCCAAACCCATTCGTCGGCTGTGTCTCTCAAGATAACTTGATTCAAAACGGTGGTTTTGAATCTCCATCATTAGCCGAAAATGCATTTGGTTGGGATGTATTTCCAACCGGTGCCACTGGCCTCGCCTGGTTCATTTCATGGCTGACTGGTAATGTGAGTGCTCCAAATCCAGCCTTGTTAGAGGTCCAGCATAGTGGTATCGCACACAGTGCATACGAGGGTATGCAATATGCAGAACTCGATTCAAATTGGAATGCTGCCCCTGGTGGTCCATACAATGGTGAAGACGCTCGAGTACGCATTGCTCAGTCAATTCCTACTATTCCAGGTGCTACCTACCGAATTGCTTACGCTTTTTCAGCATTGCCAGGAACTAATGCAAGTAACAATAAGCTACAAGTAATTGTGAATGGAGACATAGTAGATACTCACACCGCGGACGGGACTGGTGCAGAGGATACTAACTGGTCAACGTACACCCGGGAATTTGTAGCGGTTGGAACAACCTCAGTCATTGCTTTTGAAGACGCTGGCGTCTCTGACACATTCGGTACCCTCATTGATGGTGTTGGCGCAGTACGCTGTGCCGAGCCTGAAGTACCAGCTCCAACCTGCGCGCCACTGCAAAACCTTCTCGTGAATGGTTCATTTGAAGAACCAATCGTAGTAAACTCATCTCTATGGGATAAGTTTGCAAGTGTATCTGGTTGGACTATCGCGAAGGTGTCAGATGGTCTTGGTACGACGCTTGAGCTACATCGTGGCTGGAGTAGTAACGTGGCTGCAGACGGTGCACAATACGCTGAGTTGGATGGCGACCATTCGACAAAGATTGCGCAATCAGTCACGACCACTCCAGGTGCTGAATACAAGCTTGTCTGGGCATTTGCACCACGTCAGGATACTGGCGCAAATGAAAATAAACTATCTATTAAGGTAAATGGTGCCGAGGTGGCGACCAATGGTCCTGCTACCCAGTCTGGCGCAGTTGCGGCTGATGATTGGACAAAGACCGCGGTAAACTTTGTTGCTACTGGCACATCGACAGTGATTGAGTTCGCTGATGCGGGCAATAGCGATAGTTACGGTACTTTCCTCGATAACGCGCAGCTCTGCTTGGTAAAAGAAGCGCCAGCCCCGAGTTGTTCTCTGACGATTGTGAGCGATACAGACACTCTGGTAGAAGATAGTAACACCCTTGCTGTTGCAACGTACGACGATAATCGTGCTTGGACAGCGAGTATTCCTGGCGCTACCTGGATCTGGGATGCTGCACAGGTTGCTAATCCACTCGTCGATACTACCCGCACCTTTGTTGAGACTTTCACGATTACCAATCCAACCAATGCCAGTCTCATGATTGCTGCTGATAACGGCTACCAGGTATATCTCAACGGTACCTTGGTTGTTGATGCTATCGCTATAGAGAATAACTTCCAGCTTGGTACTCAAGACACCATCCCACTCATGCTTAAGAGTGGCGCCAACGAGCTCAAGGTGGTTGTAAAGAATTTTGCGCTCGGTGGCAGTACCTACGCGAGTAATCCAGCCGGACTCCTCTTCAAGCTTACAGCTGAGGGGACATCACAGTGTGACCGAACCACTGAGGTAGCACCTGATACCTATGTTATTGACGGCTATAAGTTCAATGACCTTAATGCCGATGGCTCATGGGATGATGAAGAGCCTACCATTGCTGGCTGGGTAATTGAGTTACGGTCTGGAGAGGTAGTTGTTGCTACCACCACTACAAACGAATATGGTTACTACTCATTTGAAGTTGAGGCAGGTGACTACCAGGTAACTGAAGTACAGCAAGAAGGTTGGGAGCAGACTGCGACTCTCGGTGAAGCTGATGGTTCTATCTGTTACTTCAGTTTTGGTGAAAAATCATTGCTCGCAACCTCTGCTGATGAATCATACGAAAACCCGTATGAAGGTCAGTGTGTCTTTGGTAATCATGAAGCTGAAACCGATGAACGCACATACCTCATTTCAGGATACAAGTGGAATGATACAGACGGAGACGGTTTTTGGGATGAGGACGAAGTTGCTCTCTCTGGTTGGACTGTTCGCGCAACCCAAGGAGAGGTGGTAAAGACAGATGTAACTGACGAAAATGGTCAGTACGTCATCGAGGTAACTGCTGGTAACTGGGTAATCTCAGAAGTACAGCAATCAGGCTGGACTCAGACTGGTCTTCGCCAAAACGGTGAGACTCTGTTAGAGGGTGCCAACTGTATGCTCAATGTTGGCTTGATCTATGAGTCATTCTACGAGTCATATGGTGATGAGCGAGACTTTGCTCGCATTATGAAGAAGCCTCTGTACACCTGTGACTTTGGTAATCAGCAGCAACCAACAGTGGTAACTACTGATAACAATTCTCCGCGCACCGGCACTCGCGTTGGCAGTAGTCGACGTCCAGTTGGTCAGGTACTCGGTGCTACAACTCAGTGTGGACTTTGGCTCGAAGAATACATGCAACAAGCAACTATCAATACTCCGTATCAGGTGATGAAGCTCCAGGTATTCTTAACACTTCAGGGCTTTTATACACCTATCACTATGGTGTTTGATGCGACGACAACTGCAAACGTGAAGAAGTTTCAGGAGAAGTACGCTTCAGAAATCATCAAGCCATGGTTTGATCTCGGTATTGTACCGCACAATCGTCCAACCGGTTTTGTTTATAAGACCACCCGTTGGAAGATTAATGACATAATGTGTCCAGGTATTGAGCCGTATCCAAGTTTTGATGGAGAAAACCTCTCATCAAATGTGGTGATTCGCTAGCAACACATCATTACCGATGCAACAAAGACTCGCTCAGGCGAGTCTTTGTTGCATCGGTAAAATCATTGACAATAGTTATTATTTATGACAAAGTTGTCCAACTATGAAAAAGTGGCCAGCAATCTTTATGTATTCACTCATGCTCATCGTAGCGGTAGTGATGACTATGTGTGTGATTTGGTGGCTCGAAAATAAAACCTATGAAGTTGTCGCCGTCTTTATTGGTTTGATTATTGTCTCAAACTGCCTAGCCAAGCTTTACGCCAAGATATTTCTACGCTAAGTATGAAAAAGGGTTTACTCGCAAAAATTACGGTTTATGGTTTTTGTTACCTCGTGCTTGGGGCAATTATAGCTTCAATCTTTTTGGTGACACCAACCGAATCTGAAAGTTATGCTTGGTTGCGTTTGATGATTATCATCTTTGCATCATTGTTGCTGACAAAATACTTTATCTACATGGTCCTTAGTCCATGGAATGAAATTCGCCTGCGCTACCGCCAGCAACGTTTTGCGAGCGCAGATTATAGACCAACAGTGAGTGTTATAGTGCCTGCATGGAATGAACAAGAAGGAATTATTACTACAGTACAAGGATTGCTTCAGAGTGAATATCAGAGAGTGGAAATCCTCGTAGTTGATAATGCGTCAACTGATAATACTGGAGTTAATGTAAGAAACCTGATACGAGAACATAACAAGCAACAACGACTGCTGGGTATCAATGAGGGTATTACTGTTCGATACATATATGAAGGGGCGCAGGGTAAGGGGCATGCACTCAATACTGGCTTACGCGAAGCTAAGGGTGATATCATTATGTCAATTGATGCAGACTGCTATGTACCTCCAACTACAATAAAGAATTTTGTCGCCTATTTTGCTGATCCTGATGTAATGGCTGCTGTTGGAAATGTACGCATTGGCAATACTGACACCGTATTGGGGGTGGTACAGTATCTCGAATTCTTGTTTTCATTTTACTTCAAAAAGGCAGAATCACTCGTCAACACCGTCTATATCATTGGTGGTGCGGCTGGTGCTTTTCGTCGTGAGGTTTTTGATCAGCTCGGGCCATACAATACCAGCAATATTACTGAGGATATTGAATTGTCGGTACGAATACAAGCAGCAGGTATGCGTATCGCCTATGCCCCAGACGCACTCGTGTTCACTGAGGGGGCAGTTTCGTTGACTGGACTTATGAAGCAGCGATTGCGCTGGAAACGAGGCAGGTTTGAAACATTTCGTGACCATCGGTATCTCTTTTTTAGCCGCGATAAGAAGCATAATCCTATTTTGTCATGGATTATCTTCCCGCTGGCAATTTTTGGGGAGCTACAATTGTCGCTTGAAATCTTATTCCTCACATTTTTGTATGTATTTTCTTATATCACAGGTGATTTTACGTCGTTTATATCGGGGATCGTCGTAGTAGGCTCGATGTTCTTAGTGCAGGTAATGTTTGATGAACACCGAGATAAGCTCTGGTCTTTCCTCTTGATTGCACCAATTGGATGGCTACTATTTTACATTTCTACGCTCGTGGAGACCCAGGCGTTGTTTAAAGCGCTTTGGGGTTACATCCGTAAACAAGAGCTCAAATGGCAAAAATGGGAACGCCAAGGCGTGTTTGTAAAAGAGCATTAAGATGTAACGTAGTCGGTGAGGTATACTAGTTCGTATCGTAAACTATGAAATATTCTTATCTTGGAGGAATTTGTGCGGTGGTTGTATTCGCGATTGGAGGAATAGCTACTTATACTATAAATATGAAGACTCCAGCAGCAACTGAAGAGACTCAAGAAACACCTGGTCTTGAAAATATGAAACTTGCAACTGATACCATTTCTGGTGAGGAAATGGTGGCAGGTCCAAAGCGAAAAGACCGAGTTCAAGCCACAACCGCAACTTCTTCATCTGCGACAGCAACAACAACGCCAATCAGTCTGCTCGTCACTCCGGCTGGTCGATATACTGGAAAAACCATGGCCTGGATATATCCAGGTAAGCCTGCTTGTAGTGCCGCAACTGAAATCGCTGATGGTCGGAATATCCATACACTAAAAGCTGAATACTTTACAATCAACGGTGGTAGTTTGAAACGTATTGATGCCACAACATATTGTAACGGCTACTCAGCTGCTCATGTAGCCTTGCTCAAGCAACACTCTACAGAGCAATACGTGACAATATCTTCTGCAAGTGCTGTCGATATGGCGAATTTCTTAGCAACTGCGGAGCAACGTCAGAAGGCGGTCGCGGAGTTGGTGACCTTTGTAGATGCGAATGGACTTACAGGTATTGAACTTGATTTTGAAGATTTTGGCGGATGGAATGCTTCGTCCTATGCCAACTATAAGTTGTTTGTGACAGAACTTGGTACAGCTTTACGAAGCAAAAGTAAAAAGCTTATGATTGATGGGCCGGCTGTTTCAAATCAAACTGAAGAAAACTGGTATGTTTGGCGATATGCTGATTTCGTGAGTCTCCCCGTTGATTATATGGTAGTCATGACCTACGATTATCAATTTGATCATGGAGCAGGCGAGCCTGTTTCGCCACTAGATTGGATGAAAAAATCTCTCGAGTTTGTGAGTCAGCGTTTTCCCAAAGAGCGTTTGGTCGCTGGTATTTCATCGTATGGTTATATGGGAACAGTCGGTTCATACCGAACTACCATATTAACAGCTGAACAGCTACGTCAGAAACCAGGATTTGCGTCCGCTACGCGAGATGCGCGTTCAGCTGAATTGACGTGGAGAGATGGTACAACGGTCTATTTTTATTCTGACCGTGATAGTATCAATGCTAAAGCTGCGGTAGCTAAAGAATTAGGCATTCCGGCCATATCGGTGTGGCACTTGGGTGGTAATCACTGGTTCTAAGACGAAAATCGCGCGGTCCACTTGGACCGCGCGATGTATTTCTGGGATTAACTCATTCATCTTTCTGGAGAGGTGCCTGATCTTCGAATGAGCCAGGTGCTCGACCGCGAAAATCGGCAGTGAAGTCAGATATCTGTCGAGCGTGCTTCGTCGACGGATGTGGCAGCATCACCTCATCAAAGGACTCAGATTCCGGGCCAAATCCCCAAGGAGTGGAACTTGCTTTCATTGGTACAATCCTCTCTGTTTTTTCTTTTAGGTCACCATAATAGTACATCTAGCTAATTCGTCAATGACACTACTTTTTGAGAAGAATCTGCTATACTGGACCGATGAAAAAGCGTTTCGTCAAAAGCTTTATTCCTCATGAGGATAATGATTATCTCCCCGATCTTCTCCAACGTGGGGCGATGGTGCTTATGTTAGCGATGGTCGTGGTGTCGTTTACTGCGAGTAATGTGTATGCCTTATTGTGGCAGCAGTCATCGTGGCTCGTGGGCGCGGTATTGCCAGCGGTAGTTATCAGTGAGACGAATAAAGAGCGCGGCAACGCTGATTTACCAGCGCTGGTGCGCAACCCGGTGCTTGATGAAGCGGCTCGACTCAAGGCCGAGCATATGGCGAAGAATAGTTATTTTGCCCACTACAGCCCTGATGGTGTGTCACCGTGGCACTGGTTTAATCAGGTGTCGTACCGTTATGTCCATGCTGGTGAGAACTTGGCGGTGCATTTTACAGACTCCGATGAGGTGGTCGAGGCCTGGATGAAGTCGCCGACTCACCGAGCGAATATTGTGAACACAAGCTATCGTGAGATTGGCGTAGGTACCGCCAAAGGGAAGTTCGATGGCTACGATACCGTGTTCGTGGTACAGCTATTTGGTACACCAGCAGCGACATCGAGTATTGTTGCAGATGCTGGTATTCCAGTGGTGCCACAATCAAAAGACAGTCTCGCCCTTGAGGCTCCGGAAACTGATATTGAACCGGAAGTGGCCGGCATTGAATCTGAGGATAGCGAAGTGGTGGAGACGGCAATCAACGCACTCGCTGAGCCGGAGACAACCTTGACGTATACCGAACCTCTGCCCACAGCGGTGGTTGGTTCAACCACGCTCCCAGATAATACCGTTATTCTCTATACAGATACACTGACGACAAGTACTGACGCTCTGCCAGCTGAGGTGATAGCTACTGTAGCGCCAGTTAATTCGTCGTGGAGTGGTCTCGTAACGAGTCCATCACGATTACTACAGATCGTGTACATAGTCCTCGGTGGCTTAGTGACGGTGGCGCTTGTTGCTTCTTTGATTATCGAGTGGCGACGTCACCGAGTGCGCCAGGTGGTGTACGGGGTGGGCTTGCTCGGAGTAATGTCATTCCTCTTCTTCATTCATACCCTCGTCACGGGTGGCGTGCTCATTGTTTAATTATATGGCTCCAGTAGAGATAGTTTCGGTATATCGGGCTGATAATGTTGATAATGAACGACACGTCCTCTATGCGTCTTCACCGGCAGCTGGCTTCCCAGCTCCGGGGGACGATGCTGTTGAAGCCCGACTCAATATCCACGACCTCCTTGTGAAGCATCCTGAGAGCACCTTTTTTGTCCGAGTCGAAGGTGATTCGATGGAGGGTGCCGGAATCTTTTCCGGTGACGTCTTGGTGATTGACCGTAGTGTCGAGCCGACTCGTGGGGCAATTGTGGTAGCAGCTGTCCAGGGAGGTTTGGTCGTCAAGCGACTCCGTATCGATCATGATGGGATGTTTCTTATATCTGAACAAGAAGGCTACGCACCAATTGCGGTTCGTGAGCAAGATGATTGTTACGTCTGGGGTGTGGTGGTGGGGAGTGTGCGGCAGTTTTAATAAGCGATATCATCATTGTAAAGAGCGCTGATCATAGAAAATCAGCGCTCGAATTTTGGTTTATCTCCTCCGTCTTTTGACGGAGGAGGGGGGAATGGCTGGTTTGCCGTATTCTTCTTGTCCGTCAGTCGGGAAATGGGGGTCGTACGGGGGTGTGGTTATGGGGCTCCCTCGGTTATAAAAAGGACGTTATTGCTCTTATGTAGTACTCACGGTACAGTGAGAAAGTTACGTAAGATAGATAAAATAGCCACGTCTCAGGTACATATGACAACAACATTACAACAATCACGATATATCGCCGCGAGCTTGCTTGTCGCGGTATGTATCACTGCATTTCCTGCTCCGGTAGCTGCCTCATACGATGGGGAAGTGGGCGGCTGGATACCGTGGTGGAGCGATACCGCTGGAATTAAGAGTGCTACCAGGAATATCAAAAAAATCGACACAATCTACCCGTTTGTGTATGAGGTTGATGCTGCAGGTAGTATCATTGATAAAGCTAATCTGTCTGAACGGCAGTGGCAACGGTTTTTTACTACAGCTCGCCGAAATAATGTCGAAATCATCCCGACTGTTGCCTGGTTTGATGGTGATCAGATTCATCCGATATTGAGTAATAAAAAGCTCCGAGATGAGCAGATTGCCTCAATTGTGCGGATTGTTGAGCAGGGCAAGTTCGATGGTATCAATATAGACTATGAAGATAAGAATCCAGAGACCATTGATCATTTCTCGACGTTCCTCCGGGACCTAAAAAAGGCACTTAATGGCAAATTACTTACCTGTGCAATTGAGGCGCGGACACCAGCCAAGGACCTCTATGTGACCGTCCCTAACCCCCTTACGTACGCGAACGATTACAAAGAAATCGCCAAGCATTGTGACCGCATCGAACTCATGACGTATGACCAGCAACGAGCAGACTTGACGCTCAATAAGAAGCGTACTGGCTTTCCGTACGCTCCAGTCGCAGACAAAGAGTGGGTGGAGAAGGTGATTGAACTCGCCCTCAAAGATTTTCCTGAAGAAAAAGTTTTGGTCGGAGCCGCGACGTATGGGCGTGCTTGGGATGTGACGGTAGAGCCAGACTGGTTTCGTGACTATACCCGGGTGGCGACACTCAATCCACCACGGATTATGGAACTCTCAAAGAAAATCTATAAAACTCCAATTGGTCGGAGTGCAGGTGGGGAAGCGGTCATGAGTTACTTCCCTGATGATGGTCCATGGACCAAGCTCAATCGGGAGCGGGTACCTCGAAACACACCGCGTGGCATGGAGGCTGCAGCAAAGGCACTCCAATATGCCAATCGAACTGGAGAGACGGTCAGTGTCCGCTTCATCACCTACAGTGATGCTAAAGCAGTGGAAGACAAACTAAAGCTGGCCGAGGAGTATAATCTCCGAGGGGCTGTCCTCTTCAAGATTGACGGTGAAGAAGATCAGGCTATCTGGAGGTTGTTTTAATAGAAAAGCCCGACTCACATAGAGTCGGGCTTTTGCTATACTGAGAGGACCCTTATGCGCTATATTGCTGTACTTGATTGCAATAACTTTTTTGTCTCGTGTGAGCGGCTCTTTCGGCCTGACTTGCGACAGAAGCCGGTCGTCGTCCTCTCCTCAAATGATGGGTGTGTAGTAGCGCGATCGCAGGAGATAAAGGACAAAGGTATCGGAATGGGTGTCCCTTACTTCCAGATAAAGGACACTCTAAAAGACATTGATGCTACCTGCTTTTCTTCTAATTTTACCCTCTACCGTGATGTGTCTGACAGGGTATTTCAAGTGCTCCGCAGTCTCGTCACAGAGATGGAAATTTATTCAATTGATGAAGCTTTCTTTATCATTGAAGCTGCTACAGCCGCTGAAGCAGAGCTGACGGCAACAACCATTAAGTCGACGGTTGAGCGGCGAGTTGGTATCCCGGTCTCGATTGGGGTGGCGACGTCAAAGACACTGGCGAAGTTATGTAATGACATTGCGAAGAAGGATCGACGCTCAGGCGTGTTTGTCTTAGAACCTGGGGATAGTGTGACAGTCCTTGGCACCCGGCCACTTGGTGATGTGTGGGGGATTGGTGGGCGGCTGTCTCGTCGGTATGCGAGCGCTGGGCTCCATACGATTGCTGATATGCACATGGTCTCACGTGAGCGACTCCAAACAATAAGTGGAGTGGTCGGATTACGGACTCAAGCTGAGTTGCTCGGCCAGGTGGCGTATCCGCTTTCGCACCGACGTGAGTTGCCGAAGAGTATTACTTCTTCACGTTCGTTTGGTCAAAAGACGAATGATATAGCGGTAATTAAAGACGCACTCGCGTATCATGTGCGGAGTGTGGCAGCTGATTTACGGCGTGATGGATTGGTGGCCGGTAGTATGACGATTCTCCTCCTCACGGCGCGACATAGTGACTGGTTTCTCCGTGGTGGCGCTACGTCAGTCACGTTTACGGTTCCGACTGCTGATACCACCACACTCCTGAAAGAAGCCCTCCGACGCTGTGACCAAATTTACGAAACGGGTGTTCCGTATAACAAAACCGGTGTTGTACTTAGCGCTTTATTGCCAGCTCGAGCAGTCCCCGCATCGCTGTTTATTGCCCCAGATGCGGTCGAGGCGGAGGGTAAACTCGACAGTCTTATCGATAATCTCAATACTCGCTTTGGGAACGATCGAGTTAAGTTTGGTATGTTTACAAAGACTGCTACGTGGCGTACACGCCAAGAGACATTGTCGCCAGCCTATACGACCAATTGGCAAGAATTGCCAGTAGTCAAAGCCATTTGATGAATAATAGACAGTTGTACTTGAGTGTTTTTTATCGCAAAAGACGGGATGACGAAAAGAAAATCCGTTAATACAACATCAATTTTTAGCTACTACTATCTGATATGAGAGGTTATCAACATCGAGCATAAAGACAACGTTCGTGATGTTCTTTATACTGTAGGGAGATCGGTTGAAGACAAACATACAACGTTGGCTGAGCTTTTTCAAAAAACTGCGTATGCTTCTCCACCTTTAACCGAGCTTGTACCGCAGAGTCGCCTGCGACTACACAAATTAGTTATTTAAAAAATAATATACATGCAAAAAATTTCAACTAGTGTTGAAGCTTTGCACCGAGTAGTCGCGATGCTCGTTGCTGCAGCAGTGCTCGTTACCTCTGTAGGTTTCTACAGTACGGCACAAGCTGCAAGCCTTGTTCAGGTAAGCAACACTTTATCAGACTCTGATGTATCAGCTCTCTCAAACCATACGATTCGGTTTGCCCTCGCTACTACATCAACTGGTGTTGCTGCAGGTCAGACTATCACCGTAACCTTCCCAGTTGGGTTCAGTCTCGGATCAGTTGCTTCAGGTGATATTGACTTTAGTATCAACGGCACTGATCAGACTCTTGCTGGCGCACCTTCAGGTGCTACCTGGGGAGCTGCAGTGGCAGGACAGGTGCTCACCCTTACTTCAGGTACTGGTGTCGTGAACGCAGGACAGGTGGTAGTTATTGAAATCGGAACCAACGCTACTTTCGGTACAACTGGTACTAATCGTATTACCAACCCAACAGCGGGTTCATACGAAATCGTCGTGACAGCGGGGGCCAGTGATTCCGGTCGCACACGAGTAGCTATTCTTGATAACGTAGATGTTACTGCAATCGTTAATACCTCATTCACCTTCGTGGTAAGTGGTACAGCAACTTCAACAGCCATCAACGGTACTTCAACCACAGGTTCAACTACTGCAACAGCTATTCCATTCGGAGTGCTTACTGCAGGTGAGATTAAGACTCTTGGTCAGCGCCTTAACGTAACCACTAACGCTCGAAACGGCTTCGTGGTAACAGTAGAGCAAGATCAGAACCTTCTCTCAGCTACTGGAGCAGATATCGATGGTTTTGCCAACGGTACCTACACCAACACTCCAGCAGCTTGGTCAGCACCAACTAACAGTATCTCTGATGAGAATACGTGGGGTCACTGGGGTCTTACTTCAGATGATGACTTGAACGCAAATGAATTCGGCTCAGCCCTCTTCGTTGCAGCAAGTACCACTCCTCGTCAAATCTTCCAGCACAGTGGTCCTGCTGACGGTGTAACTAACAACATTGGTTCAACTTCAGTAGCGTATCAGATTCAAATCACACCACTCCAGGAAGCAGGTGATGACTACAATACAATACTTACTTACATTGCTACTCCTACCTTCTAATCAAGGTTTAGAGAAACAAAAAACTCCCTCATGGGAGTTTTTTGTTGTTTATAGTGAGTCATGTTTTTTTGTACTGAAATGATATGATATCGATATTACCTAAATAGTTTATTGCACATGAGACGCTCACTCGTTTTATTTTTTGTAGGTTGTCTGTTTTTGTTTGGTTCAATTACGAGTGTGTTCGCACAGGGTGCTGGAGTGACCTTAAAGCCGGCTACTATTGAAGAGAATATTGATCCAGGAGCTTCGAAGACGTACACAGTGCTTGTAAAAAACGAGAGCGACACTGATCAAACGTATTATCTCAGTCGTCGCGACATTGTTGGTGTACGAGATGGTAGTGTGCCAGTTTACGCTGACCCTGATATCGAGGTGAGTGAACTCGATATGAGTCAGTGGATAGCTCTCGCGAACGAAACGGTGTTCATTCCTGCCGGGCAAGAGGTCCCCGTTCAGTTCACTATTAATGTGCCACAAAATGCCTCACCAGGGAGTCACTTTGCTGGGATCTTTATCTCGGTTGAACCTCCGCGCATTCGTGAGAGTGGAGCGGCAATTGGTTACGAGGTAGCTAATATCATCGCACTCCGTGTTGCTGGTGAGGTAAACGAGGTTGCTAATATCAGACAGTTTTCAACTGATAACTACATCTACGGATCACCAAATGTGACTTTTAACGCTCGCGTAGAAAATAGTGGAAATACACTCGTGCGACCAACTGGTCCTGTTCAAATTACCAACATGTTTGGTCAGCGTGTCGACAACGGACTTATCTTCAACGAATCTTCTGCAGGTGTTTTCCCTGGTGATACACGAGAGTTTATCTTTGAGTGGAAGGGAGAAGGGTATGGTTTTGGTCGCTACGAGGCGATTGTAAGTCCGGTCTACGGTGAAGAGGGAGCCAAGCAGACGATGTCGAGTTCAGTCACGTTTTGGATTCTCCCAATGAATATCGTCGGACCTGCTCTCGGTGTACTCATAACTCTTCTCCTCGTTATTTACGTTGGAGTTAAGCTTTATGTTCGTCGCAAGCTCTCGTACTATAATGCTATGGGCGGGCGAAAGCTGGTGAAGCGTTCACAAGCCGCTGGCAATCCACTCCTCCTCATCTTCCTCATGATGATGACCGTGACGGCAGTATTCTTCATCATACTCTTAATTTTGTTTGCCTAAAATTTGACCATGTCTTCACTTGAACATTCGACGTATCACAGCCTCCTTCGCATCAGTGCGGTGGTGGTGGCCTGTGTGCTTGTGTTTGAGTCAGGGCTTTTGAGTCAAGCAACCGCACAGTTGTCTGATAGAACCGAGATGTATCTCGCAAATGCTGTCGGGGTCTCTGTCGGTGTTGCACCAAATGAATTTAATCAGATTACCGCGGCCTTAACTGCGCGGGAGAAGGAACTTCAAGAGCGTGAAATGGCAGTCGCACAACGTGAAATTACAGTGGGTATTGAAACTGGTCAATCTGGAGCGTGGAATATTGATAGAGGTACGTTTATTTTAGCGGCTATTCTTTTCATTCAGTTGGTACTCATTGTGCTTAATTACGTTCTTGATTTTGCTCGACGACGGGAGTTTGATTTACAAAATAAGTCATTCGGAACGTAGTTGTTTATGAGTAGACGCACTACCATTGGTTCGATTCTCATTGTGATTGGAGTGAGTAGTGTGCTGACAACAATTGGCATTGAAGCAACGAGATTATATGGAGACTCATCATCATTAGTTGGAAGATTGATAGGCGGAGACACGAGTAGTTGTCTCATTGAGGGTATGGTTTTGGTGCCTGGGTATGATTATTGTATTGACAGTTACGAAGTGAGTCCAGGTGAGAACTGTCTCCACAAAAATCCACAAAATCCAGCAGAGACAACACGAAACTTATTTGACGGAGATTGTACAGGGCAGTCAGTAGGGTCGGTATTACCATGGCGCTTTATCACACAAGCTGAAGCAGCGAGCGTGTGTGCAAAACGGGGCGGTCGTTTACCAACGAACAATGAATGGTATCAGGCTGCGCTTGGTACGCCGGACAATGGTGTCTGCGCTAAAGCCAATATAGCTCAAGTTGTCGATACTGGCGCTCGACCTGATTGTCGATCAATAGTTTCTGCTTACGATATGGTTGGCAATGTCTGGGAATACACCGCTGACGAGGTGGTGGCTGGTAAACTTCAGGGAGAGTTACTGCCCGAGGCTGGTTATATCGAGGTGGTGAGTCCGGCGGGGATCGTTGTGCGAACAGCATCATCATCAGTTCCTGTGATGGGTGGTGACTACCTTTGGCGGAGCGATGTCGGTCGTGCGGTTGTGCTACGAGGAGGTTTTTATGGTAGTGGTACTGACGGTGGTCTTTATAGTCTTCATGCGGGACATGACCCATCTATTGTCGGGGATGGTATTGGATTCCGGTGCGTTGGACCAAAACGTTCATGAAATTTATCTTCAAAAGTCTCGTTATTGGAGTAGTCGCTGTTTTTCTGACGGCGCTCGGTATTGATGCGAGTGACACCTATCGTGGTAGTCAAGAGACACTGTTATCACAGTGGCTTTCCGTTTCGAGTTGTGAAGCTGGTATGACTGAAGTGGTGAGTCCATCTGGTCGGTTTTGTGTTGATATATATGAAGCTTCACCTGGTCCTGGTTGTTTGGTTGGTAACCCGACGTCGCTCCAAGGAACGTTTAACAATCTTGCTGAGCCGGATTGTGAGCCAGTCTCTGAGCCTGGGGTGATGCCATGGGTGTTTGTCACCATTGAGCAAGCACGACAGCTCTGTGCGCGGACAGGGAAGCGTTTACCCCACATGGAAGAATGGTATGAGGCGGCACTTGGAACTGCTGATAATCAGGACGTTTGTAATCTCGTTGGCGATCGTGCACGAACGGGGAATAGTACCTTATGTCGTTCTGGAGTGGGTACGTATGATATGGTCGGTAACGTCTGGGAGTATGTGGTCGCAGCGGATGCCTTGCCTCCAAGTGGTTACGTTACCGCTACCATAAACGGGACACCGCGTGAGACCAGTTCTGTGCCACAATTAGCGTTTAATAACGACTATGTGTGGTCTAAGGAGGCCGAAGCGCCGGTGCTCGTACGAGGTGGTTTTTATGGTGCTGGTGATGATGGCGGTCTGTATAGTATTCAAGGAACGCTCACGAGTGACTTTTCAAGTGCGGCAATTGGTTTTCGCTGTGTGAAGGACTTATAATGTAAACAGTATGGCGACACACTACAGAGCAAAAACCGCAGCTACCTGTATGGTTGAAAATGTGCCAGTTGTATCGCCTAAAGCGACGGTTGGTGAAGTGATTAACCTACTAAGTCGACACGCTGGGAGCTTTTCGAGTATTGCATACATTTACCTGGCCGGGCCAGATAGAGTGCTGAGTGGTGTTGTGTCAATTAAAGAAATCTTCATTCATTCACATCACACTATTGTGGCTGTTGCCGCTAAAGCGAGGCTGGTGACGGTGCCTGCCTCAGCAACAGCAGAGGAGGTGGCACGTATCGCGATTGAGCATAACTTAAAAGCAGTGCCGGTGGTTGAAGATAAATCCGGGCGACTTCTCGGTGTTGTAACACCAGATATTATTCGAGATATTCTCCATTATGGTCGAATTCACGATGCTTTAGTGAGTGTCGGTTCCCATACCTTTGAAGATCCAAAACAATCACTTTTGTCTGGAACCCCACTTGCACACATACGTAAACGACTTCCCTGGTTGTTGCTTGGTCTTGGGGGTGGTCTCGTAGCGGCACTTATTGTCCAGCAGTTCGAAACAGCCCTGGCTTCGCACGTGCTGATTGTCGCCTTCATTCCCTTGGTGGTATACCTGGCCGATGCTGTCGGCTCTCAGACCGAGATAATCTTTGTACGCGCCATCGCGCTGGATCCTGATCTCCGTACGGTGAGTCGCTTCCGCTCATACTTTACCCGTGAAGTGATAGTGTCAGGGACGCTGGCGGTCGTACTGGCGGTTTTGATGTCTGGTATCACTCTTTGGTGGTTTGAGGCACCACATCTCGTGCCGTTGTTGTTTACCGCGATAGTGAGTACGCTCTTGTTGGCGATGGTGGTAGCTCTCGTGATACCGTTTTTGGCTACCAGACTGCGGTATGATCCTGCTCTCACTAGTGGCCCCGTCGCCACAGTGGTGCGTGACGTCATGACACTCCTTGTCTATTTCATTATTGTTGGTCTCTTTATGTAGTATATGGGTCGCACCACTTTTGTTCTTACCGTTGTGATTCTCGGCGCAATGGTCGTGACCTTTGTTGGCGTGCGGGCATCAGATTGGTTGGTGACACCAGCTGTGTGTCCAGATGATATGGTGGTAGTTGATTCTGTTCCGGGGGTAACCTGTGTCGACCGGTACGAAGCTGGCCCGGATAGCTCCTGCCCACATGCGTTAACCGAAAATCCTCAGCAAACAGCAGGAAATCTGGCCGTTCCAACCTGTTTAGCAAAAGCAGACGAAAACACCGTCCCGTGGCGTTTTGTGGCTCGTGAGGAGGCACGTCAGCTCTGTGCCCGATCACAAAAACGTCTTCCAACGAGTCAGGAGTGGTATGAAATGATGGTGGCAACTGATATGACAAATTGCGTCCTTGATGAGTCGTCTGCGCTGCCAGCTGGTGAGCGACAGACGTGTAAGACACCAGTTGGGGTCTATGATGGTGTCGGTAATGTGTGGGAGTGGGTGAGTGATGATGTAGTTGATGGTGTATATAACAATCGATTATTACCTAAAGATGGATACGTGACTGCTGTTGATGCGACTGGCGTAGTCGTAGAAACCAATGAGACAGCAAATTCGAGCTTTGGTGGCGATTATGTACGGACTAGTAGTTCGGGTTTGTTTGGCATGGTACGTGGTGGTTTTTATCAGAGCGGGGAAGATGGCGGTATCTATGCACTTCAGGCAAATATTGCACCAACGTTCTCGTCTGCTGGCATTGGTTTTCGATGTGTGAAATGAAATGAGCAAACGAGCGTAGCGACTATTGCGAATTTCCGCGAGTAAAGCGCCCTCCTAAGGCGCTTTATCCGCGTCTCACCATTACCTTGTACTCAACCTGGATTGCTTCGCTCTGGCACACAATGACCGAAGGGAAGAATGATTCATCGTTACAATAATTCTATAGTGATAATTGTGGTATAGTAACTCGTCATGCTTATCCCAAACCAGCCAATCCGCTTCTTTTTCTATGTGTCGAGGCCGTATCTCCGGTTTGTCATACCGGCCATAATTGTCGTGATTATTGCGGCTATTGTCGGACAGTCACTCCCGCTCTTTTATAAGTGGATTATCGAGGCGGTTGAGGGCGGTCGTGTAAATGATGCGTTGCTACTAGGACTACTCTATCCAACTGTCGTATTCATGGAGTCAAACATGTGGCGCCTAAGCGGCGTGCTCGGGATGCAGTGGAGTATTCATGTGCGACAACATAGCAGCGATGTGCTTACTGCGTATACGCTCGATCATGGGCATGAGTACTTCTCTAATCGTTTTGCGGGGTCGCTCCTCAATAAGATTGGAAATGTAGTGAGTGGGGTTGAGGCATACGTCCATGACTTCTTATGGACTATTCTTGGTATGGTGGTGAGTATTTTAGTCACCCTCTACTACCTCTTTACTGTTGATACAACAGTCGCCTGGTTGTTTGTGCTCCTGCTCTTCGTACTCATTGTCGTGAATGTGCTCTTGATGAAGCGAAAAAAGCTACTCTCAAGGGAACAGGCACAGATTGGTTCAGGGCTACGTGGACGGATTGCCGATATGATTGGTAATGCGAGTGTGATACGTCAGTATGCAGGAAAGACTGCTGAGGTAGCGGAGATGAAGGCTATCTCGGTTCGGTGGCGACATGCCCAGCGTAAAAGTTGGCTCTATAGTGAAGCGACACAATGGCTCAATAGTTTTATCCTCTTCATATTTTTTGCTTCGATGATGTACGTCCTCATCCTTGGTTGGGGTGGTGATACGGCGTCGGTAGCTGAATTGGTTTTTGTTATTGCGCTCATTAGCTCATTAACTGGTCGTTTGGTATTTGTTGGTCGTGTCCTTAATGGGCTCGCGAAAACGCATGGTGAGGTGGAAGAAGGGTTGAGTGAGATATTACAGCCGCATGAGATACAAGATAAATCTCAAGCGACGCTTGTTGTTCAGCAAGGTGTCATAGATATTCGTTCTATTGACTTCAATTATGGTGAAAACACTATTTTTAAAGATTTATCGCTCAAAATATCATCAGGTGAGCGGGTCGGTCTCGTTGGTTCCTCTGGAGCTGGAAAATCGACCTTAGTTTCATTGTTGCTACGGCAATATGAGCTTGATGGGGGTGAGATTGTTATTGATGGTCAGAATATTGCGGCGGTTACACAAGAGTCACTGCGGCAAGCAATCGCAGTTGTGCCCCAAGAGCCAGCCCTCTTTCACCGCACCATTCGTGAAAACATCGCGTATGGACGCACAGAGGCTACAGATTCAGAAATTATTGAGGTGGCCAAGAAGGCGTATGCCCATGATTTTATTAGTGCTTTACCACAAGGATACGACACCCTTGTGGGTGAACGAGGGGTAAAACTCTCAGGTGGTCAAAAGCAACGGATTGCGATTGCTCGAGCTATGCTCAAAAACGCACCGATTCTGATACTTGATGAAGCTACTTCAGCACTTGATAGTGAAAGTGAAGTGGAAATCCAGAAAGCCCTCCATCAACTCATGGTGGGGAAGACGGTCATAGCGATTGCTCACCGCCTCTCAACGTTGCGGGAAATGGATCGAATCATTGTGCTCCATGACGGTCAGATTGAAGAGGATGGTTCACATGATGCGCTCCTGGCGTATGGCGGGCGGTATGCGCGTCTCTGGAATCACCAGGCTGGAGGTTTTGTGCTTGAAGATATCGTATAAACCTGTGGGAGAAGTGGTTCATGTGGACAGATGGGCGGGGTACAATATACCAGTATGTTTACCGCGCTGTTCCGCTTGCGCTGGCTTCTCCTCGTGGTAGGGCTCTTCTTCTCGTGTATGGCTGTTTTGGTGATTCTCCCTGAACTCAGCTTTGCGCGCAATATTCAACAGTATAAAGATACGATATCGACCTCAGCGCCGAATCGTGGAGCGAACCATACACTCTCGTTTGTGACTGATGTAGCGATACCACCGGCTGGATATATTGATATCATCCCACCGGCAGGCTTTACGACTATCGGGAGTAGTACCTTTTCAGCACTCCGTAATGTTGAGCTCTCAGTGAATGGTTCGCCTCGTACGGTTGGAGCAAGCTTAAGTTCGACTGAAGATGAGGTCACCATTAGTCCAGGTACTCCAGGTGCTATCCGCTATCGCTTCAATACAAGTGGCGGTGTCAACGCAGGAAACCAGATAGAAATTAAAATTGGTAACCATACTAGTTTGGCAGAGCGTGGGTCAGTAAGCTTCAGTACCACCACCGGTACCACGACTACCGAGTCTGATGTGCCGCCAATCATTAATGCGGGCGATGTTGGAACACATAAGGTCGATGTTCGCGTCTACGATGATTTAGGCAATGAAATAGCCGATGCTGGCTTTCTGATTGCGCTCGTCGAGCAGGTTGGTGTCGGACCGGTCGATACTCGCGAATCAGTGCCACCAAACCGCTTTAATGGTCAGCCGAGCGGTCAGCTTAGTGGTACGACCATTAGTGTGGAGCTTTCACTTGAGACGGATGAGTTTTCAGTTTGTCGGTATTCGCTCGATCCAGACATTGATTATGCACTGATGACTTCACAGTTCAGTAATACTGGACTCATCTACCATACCCAAGTGGTGCAGGTCATTCCTGATTCAATCAACAATTTTTATGTTCGGTGTATTGATGATGAAGGAAACAAAAATATTGATGACTATATCATTACGTTCATCGTCAATGCTCGCCCGACCGGTGTCTCGAATACCACAGGTAGTAACAGTGGTGATGGTACCGGGAGTGGTAACAGCGGTACCGGGAGTGGAGAAAATGCCGGCGGTACCTCCGGCGGGGGGTCTGGTGTTGCACCAACTGAGGGAAGTAGCTCAGGTAGTGGTGGTTCTGGCGGCGGATCAGGTGGTGGTTCTGGCGGTGGGGGAGGCGGCGGATCAGGTGGCGGCTTCGAGTCCTCGGCGGCACCGTTCCGGAGTGGGGATGCGCAGGTAGTTATCTCAGGTAAGGCCTCTCCTCGAGCCAAGGTAACAGCACTTGTTGATGGTAAGGTCGCAGCCACCGCTAATGCTGATAGTAATGGTGATTACAGTGTAACAGTCTCAAATATAGCCCGTGGCGCATACACGTTCGGTGTGTTTGCGACTGATTCGGCTAATACCAAATCATCGACGTTTAGCACCTCATTTACGGTTAGTGGCGCGCGTGAGTCTGCGCTCTCGAACATTAATATCCCACCTTCAATACTGGTGACGCCAAATCCTGTGAATCCTGGTCAGGCTCTCACACTTTCGGGATATACAATCCCAAATGCCAAAGTGACGATTGAGAACGAGAAAGATAAGAGTGTGGCGTCTCGTAAATCGTATACCGTCACAGCGGGTGCTAATGGTGCCTGGTCGCTTCCGATTGATACGGCGACGTTCTCAAGCGGTACTTATAAGGCGCGGGCAAAGTTTGAACGTGATATTCTTTTTAGTAACTTCTCGCAATATACCCTCTATGGAGTTGGTACTACCGCTGCGGTCGGCGGGAGTAACTCAGACCTTAATCGTGATGGCAAGGTAAACCTTACCGACTTCTCGATTCTACTCTTCTGGTGGAACAGCGCCGGCGGTGATTCAAACCCACCAGCAGATATTAGTCAGGATGGACGGGTGAATTTGACGGACTTTTCTATCCTCCTTTTTAATTGGACGGGCTAGACTCCACCAAATATCCCTGTCTTCTTTGCTCTCACTTCGGTAAATTATCTTTCACCGTAAACGAGTAAAATAAGCAAACGAGCGTAGCGACTATTGCGAATTTCCGCGAGCAATGCGACCTCCTAGCGGGCATTATCCGCTCACTACCACTTTGCTTCTTGAATCGCTTTCATGTCCTAGACTGCTTCGCTGTCGCTCGCAATGACGGACGAGAAAGTGGCCATACAGACGGATGGGATACTGGTTTGCACAAACGGAAGAGAAAATGTTTCGCAGCAATGAAGTGTTATTGAACGATGTTATTGCGACGCGAGAAATATGTGGGTAACAGTAATCGTCACACAACTCATACATATATAATATGAATGAGTAGCTATGTCATTTTTACAACGTCTCAAAGGTAGAGGAGTTCGGTCAGATCAGACATTGCAGTCGAGTGAGGAGGAGACTGCTGTCGATAAGGTTGCCCAGCTCGATGTTGATGTGTTCCAAACTGAACGCACCATTGTTATCTACGCTCAAGCGGCTGGTGCAGATATGAATGACGTACATGTATCTATTGAAGGTGATGCGGATATTGTACTTATCGAGGGTAGACGCATTCGTCCTGAATTTCTTGTCTTCCCGAAGAGTAAACCACGAGGGACGTTCTTTACCGAAGAGTGTGTCTGGGGTGAATTCTATCGTCGCATTATCTTGCCTGAAAGTGTCGAGATTGAGAAGGCTGAGGCGAAGATTAAAAATGGCGTACTTATATTAGTACTTCCACTTCTTAAGCCTGAAGAGAAGGAGAAAGTAAAGCTGAAAGTAGTTGCCGACAGGCGTCGTACGAAGCTCAACTAATTATCAACGCAGTCAGAAAGTTCCTATGTTCTTAACACCGAGTATCACCACCGCTCTGAAGTACAGTATCGCCACTATTGTTGCTACACTGTTTTTCTTCGCGTTCGGAATGGTTGCCTTTGCGGCAGACCTCCTCATCTCTCCTGGTACGGGGAGTTACACCCCAGGACAAACCTTCACGGTTTCAGTCCGGGTATCTCCGGGTGGACAGAGCGTCAACGCGGTTGAGGCGTCGCTCAAGTTTGATCCCGCTGTACTCTCTGTAGTCAGTGTTAGTAAGACAGGTTCAGTCTTCTCACTTTGGACAACTGAGCCAACTTTCTCAAACTCAGCTGGTACTATTTCCTTTGGTGGTGGTAGTCCAACTCCATTCACGGCTCAGTCTAACCTAGTGAGTATCACGTTTAGAACCGTGGCGGCAGGTACCGGCGCAGTTTCGGTTACCAATGCATCAGTGCTTGCAGCCGATGGACGAGGTACGGATGTGTACAGTAAGAGTACCGGTGGTTCATTTACTGTTGCCGCTGCTACAACTCCTACACCAACCCCTACCCCAACTCCAACTCCAACTCCAACTCCAACTGAGCCAGTAGCTGAAGAAGAGGAGGAAGATGATAATGCAGCCATTGTGTTTGGAGATCCGCCTCGGGCGCCTGAGATAGGCTCGAAGACGTTCCTTGATCCAGAAGTTTGGTACAACACTAAGGACGGACTCTTTGAATGGGAAATCCCATTTGATGTTAATGAGTTGGCGGTGATGATGTCGACCTCATCTGAGAATCAACCAGAGTTGACCAAATCAGCCATCACAAATCCTCCAGTAAAAGAATTTGCCCTCAACGCTGAAAACGTCACTGATGGTATCCAGTACTTGAGTATCAAATATAAGAACCAGGTTGGTTGGGGAGCGGTGCTCAATCGCAAAATCATGATTGATACGCTTCCGCCGGAAGACTTCAGTATTGATGTCCGAATCTCTAATTCTCCAACCGGATTCCCGCAACTCAATTTTGAAGCAAACGATGTTACCTCAGGTATTGATTACTACGAGATGACGATAGCTGATAAGGAACCAATCAGGGTTACTCCTGACGAAGCCAAGATTGGCTACCTCCTTAAAGAGCTTGAAGATGGAACATACACCGTAAAAGTTGTAGCGTTCGATAAAGCTGGTAACAGTAAAGAGGCAACGGTGGCAGTGCAGATTACTGCCGGTTGGATTAAGCCAGCTGATGTAGTCATCGAGACGACTATCTGGGACTACTTTACTGGACGTAATATCTTCCTCGGCCTCCTCTTCCTTATTATCGGTATGCAGTTCCTCTACATCTGGTATGACCGTAAGCAGAACAAACTAAGGGAAGATAAACTTCGTCGTGAGACACGAGAGATTCAAGACCAAATGGAAAAAATCTTCTCTGCCCTTCGTGATGAAATCTATGACCAAATAAATCTCATAACGAAACGTCCAAGATTATCAAAGAAAGAGAAAGAGGCAGTTGAAGGACTTAACCAAGCCCTTGAAGTCTCCGAGACCTTGATTGAAAAGGAAATTAATGACGTAAAAACGATTCTGAAGTAGTTCTCCTTCTGAATCCACATAAAGATGAGTATAAGCGCGCCAGTCTCACCAACTGGCGCGCTATACTGTAATGACCCAAGATGTGAATTTTGGGCGTTAGAGTTGTGTCGCATTTGATTCCAAAATTAAACCGCCTTACTTGGAGGGCGCTGCTGGTATTTGTGTGTATCAGTGGCTATTTGGCGTACTCGTCAATTGATAACACTGTTGTTTCAACACAGCAGCTTGTTGTTGTGCCCGGTCAAGTCACTAATGATGGTTGGGGTAATTTGGAATCTGTTCTTATAACCGATCTGTCTGGCGATGCGCTCTATCAAGCCTTCTCATCGCAAAATTCAGCAACAATTATTGCTGACGATTTACCTAATACGTCTGGGACATTAGACGAGCAAGGTACCGGAGAGCTGCCAAATACAGAAACCGCTCCAGTCACTACGTCTGATACCGAGTCTGGTAGCTTACCAGATGAATCCTCATCTTCTCCATCTGAGTCGAGCGATACGAATCCAACAGATTCCGGTAGTGATTCTCCAGCGTCTCAAGAAGATACTCAACTAGAACCAGAGACGTCACCACAACCAGCTGAAGTAGTTTCTCCGGTGAGTAGTCTGACTCCAGTGTCATCATTTGCTGTTGTAACTACTACCGAGCGTTTTCCCTGGGCTCAATTTTCTGAGACAGTTCCAAATGATGAATTGACCAACACTCAAGTTGATATAGCTCCAATTGAAGCATCGGTAGCGGAGATAGAGGATCCTCTCGACATTGAGGTGTCGTCTGATACAGCTTCACCTCCTGAAGTGGGTGATGCTAACTTACCTGATACGACTAACCCTGGTACCGAGCAATCAGGTGATACGGGCGAGGCTACAGATGAAGTTATCTCAGACGATACTACTGAAGCTGACACCGTAGATAGTGCGGATGAAGTTTTCTCTGGATTGACACCATGTGTGTCAGAGGAGGGTTGTGTGACTCGCTCGATGACTTTTTCTGGTTTTGAGCTACCTGAGTTTGAGCCTGGCACACTCCTTGATGCAGCACAGCTTCGTCTCTCAATGGCAGCACAATCAAAAAATTCAGAGTCTCTACAACGATTTGTAGTATCTTACTCAATCGATAATGGACAGACTTGGCTCGCTGGTACCGTAATCGACATCGAAGACGAGCAATCAAATAGTATAAACGGTGACTACTATCTAGTCTCACTCGATGTCCCGCCAGCAACAAAAAATCTATCTGAGTTACAAGTTCGTGTCACCTACGAAGGTGTTATTGAGCAACTAGAAGGTGCCTTTCTTGACGGTGTATGGCTTGAGGTTACCTCTGGGACTTTTTACGAAACTGGAGCTGTGGCTAGTACAAGTGATGCTATAACTTATGAACGTGACCTATCGATACCAAAGTTTCATACCTTACATAACGATAGTTTCGATATAACCTCTTCAGAGTTGCCAGGCTTTACGATGAGTTATGATCCGCAACAAGGATTTTTACGAAGAATGTTTAACCTACTCTTTGCCGAAAACGTTTACGAAGTTGGACGTGTAGAGCTTCGTGATGGTAATGGTGAGCTTCTGCCTCTTCCTTATGAGGTTGTATACAATGACGATACAACCTGGACAGTCAGATTTACAGCCAAGCCACAAAAGATGCTTTCAGGTAAGTATGAAGTACGACTCTTTGTACAAGAGAATGAGGTGCAGGTTGTTGATAGTTTTGAATTCTATTGGGGTGTCTTGGCGGTGAATACAAAGAAAACTATGTATTTCAAAGATGAGGAAGTCATCTTGAATCTAGCTGCACTGACCGATCGTGGTGATACGATATGTGATGCAGATATGTCTCTTAAGGTGATATCACCGAGTAATACCATCAGTGATATACCTGTCACTCAGACTGGTTTTTGTGGTAAGAATAACGTTACTGACAAGCCGGACTATGAAGCAATTTTTACTGATACTGGTGAGTATGGTCGCTATACCGTACAACTTGAGCATCGTAACGTAGCAGGGGAGGTGGTACACAGAATTACTGACTCTTTTGAAGTTCGTGAATATATTCCATTTGATATCACTCGTACAGCGCCGACTCGTATCTACCCACCTGCACCGTACACCGTCACGCTCGACATTAAGGCAAATCGCTCGTTCACCGGTGATATCGTAGAGCGTGTACCTCGTGGATTTGTCTTTGCTGATACAAGCGGGGCGGTGGTCACGACACTTGCTGACGCCACCGTTCTTACCTGGTCGGATATTACAATGGAGGAGGGCGAGTCTCGTCAGTTTACGTACGTTTTTGATGCGCCTGATATCAGTCCATACATGTATTTACTCGGTCCGTTGGATATGGATGGATTTTCAGAGTTACGACAGTGGCAGATTGCTTCAGATGCAATTTCTTCAGCTGCCTGGCTGACTGCCACGAGTAGTCAGATTGGAGCCAATGTAAACGATCCAAGTGCGGCGGCGCTTATCTGGAGTACCAGTACAGTCGATTCGTTCTACTTTAATCATGCGACGTCTTCTACCCCTGAACGACTATTTATCCGTCGTGATGGTGACTATCTGGTATCAGTTACATTACCGCTCGAGCGAACTGACGCAGTTGCTGCCTGGTCTCGAGTCGGCTTTGAAGTTCGCGTTAATGGTGTGGTAGTACCACAAGCCATTGGTCGAAGTGGTCTCATTTCAAACACGCTGTCTACCAATCGCCAAAATGAATCTTCAAGTCATGGTAATTTCCTCCTTACCGATCTAAACGAAGGTGACTATGTTGAGGTGTATGTTCAAGCGCTTAGTTCGTACACGGCTCAACCGGTCTTTATCAGTGGTGAGGCTAGTCTCTATGTAGAGCATATTCCACAAGCACTTGGTGTGTTTGCTGGTACTGCGACACGAACGGTTGCATCCACAAGCTTCAACACCGCCACCTCTGAGGTGCAGTGGATTGAAACACGTCAAGATACCGGTTTCCTCCACTCTGATACTGTCTCTCCAGAAGACATCGTCATAAACGACCCTGGTACCTATATGGTGTTTGTTAATATGCCATTTGAATCATTTGGCGCAGTTAATCCTTATCGTAATGTGCTTGGTCGAGTTCTCCTCGATGGAGTTCAGGTACCTGGTGGTGTCTTTTCACAAGGAACTCTCATTGTGACAGCAAACGCAGATAACCGTTCTTCAAGTCATTGGTCAGGACTAGTGGTGACTGCAACAACAAGTCAGGTTCTCTCTATATCAATGGAGCAAGAGGGAGCTGCAGGTACTACGACCGTTCCAGCGGGCTTTACTGGTTCAATCTATATCCAAAAATTACCATCATCAGATATTATTGCCCTTCGTGGCCAGGATTTGACCGGTGGCGCAAATTGGAATGTTGACCCATTCCAGTCAATTCTCTGGAATACGCAGTTAGCGTATGACACTGGAGTTTACACACACTCAACCACGACTAACTCTCATCAGATTACGGTCAACCAAGGTGGTGACTATGTACTTTCATATAACAGTGCACTCTTTTCAACTGGAGGTGTCAATAACGTCATCGTCGGTGTGCGAGTGAACGGCAACCCGGTAATAGGAGCGCAAACGAAGACTCACTACATCACTAATGCAGGTGGTCAGCTTGATTCTTCTGGTTCCTTGGTCTACAACCTTGATGGTTTAGCTCCAGGTGATGTCGTGTCGCTGACAGTCTTACGGGACGCAAATACAACTGTGGTTAATGATCGTACCGATGCTATGCTCATGTTGTGGAAGAAAAAAGAATTTAACTTCCGACCGGGAGCCGCAACTATGTTTAATGTGCCGTTTGACAATGTGCGTTTTGCATCGACGACCCCATTCTTTGAGTTCAGTACTACCGATCCTGATGGCACTTCCGATCTTGTCTACCAGTTTGAACTTGCGACCACGAGTGATTTTGCAGGTGCGATTGTTCGCACCTCGGACACTGACTTAGGTTTCCTTAATACCGCATCGACCAGTGATCTGAGTCCATTTGTAGAGGGTAATCGTATCCGCTACCAGTTACAGAGTGGTGACGCACTGTCTTCCGGTGTTTATTATTGGCGAGTCCGTGCCAAAGATGTTACTGGTTCGGATGAATTTGGTGACTGGTCAACGACGCAGAGTCTTACCGTTGATGTAAATCAAACAGTACCGTCATGGTATCAAACCACTGGTCCACAATTCTTAACAAACGTTCTTACTGGCGTGGCATCAGTAGACGGTGACGGTGCGGTTGTCGACATTGCAGAAAATACAGAAGCAGTAATGGTGTACGGTGAAAAGACAGACACGCTACTAAAGTATCGTTTTTGGAATGGTTCCTCATGGGGCAATGAGGTAAATGGTCCGAGTGTTGGAGCAGAAATTTACTGGACTGAATCAGCTGCTGGCATCACTCGAGATGAGTATGTTGCTGTGACACTCACTGCTGATGGAGATACTAATGCGTTAGTGTACAGTGCATCAACCACACTTTGGTCATCTCCATATGAACTCGTGACTGATGTGAATACACCAGCGCGACGCGGTATTGGTGTAACTTATGAGACTATCTCTGGTGACGCGATGGTCGTTAGCTGTAGTGCGGCCGGGAATCCTGTGTATAGTATTTGGAATGGTGCTACCTGGTCTGCCACGACCACGATTTCAGTCGCTTCGGCTAGTAACTGTAACTGGATCCGACTCGCTTCAGATCCGACCTCTGATGAAATTATTATGCTCATTAAGGGTGCGGCTGACACCTATGAGGCGTTAGTGTGGAACGGTTCCTCTTGGGGTAATAGCAAGACACTTGGTCGAGTTGCGGGTACAAACCTAGCAACCGATGGAATGTCTGTTGTGTACAGTGAGTCGGGAGATCTTGCCATGTTTGTCTCGACTGATGCCGGAGATAATGAGTTTATGTATACCACTTGGGATGGTACGAGCTGGTCTGCAAACGTTAACTACCCACTGCCAAACGACTTTGAAGTCGGACAGCTCGTGAGTGATGTCGGAACTGATAGAATCGGCTTTTGTCTGGTAGATGCGGGAGCTGACATTCATGCTGGTATCTGGGATGGTACCGCCTGGGGAACCTTCACTATTCTTGAGCCAGCGACGGAGTCAACGCAAAGTCGTCCAGTTGACTGTGAATTTGAGACCTTTGCTGGTCGAGATGGATACTTCTCTGTTGCGTATAGTGACGCCAACACCGACGAGTACCAATTCTTTAATGGCACGAGCTGGTCAGGCCCATTGAACTTGACTGATATGGAAGAGTTTTGGTATCTCCAGATGCTTCGTACTGGTAACGGGACGCTGATTGCTGCTGGTATGGAAAATAACGGCATTGATCCGCTACGCGTCAGTCAGTTTAATGGCACGAGCTGGTCAGCTAATACCCTTATTGAGGCTGATCCAGCAGAGATAGGGGTCGATCCACGAAGTGAGTCGTTTAGTATGTCGGCCAGACGTTTCAGCTTTGCTCAGGGAATTGTTCGCACCAATCCAATAACCTTCAGTGCGGTGCCGGGTCGGTCAACGTGGGGAGACGTCAGTTTTACTACCACAGAGCCAGTCGGTACTAATGTGACCGTGCGATTAAAGTACACTGCCACTACCACGTGTGATACATACATACCAAATGGTGTACTGGCAGGGAATGGTGTTGGTTTTACCAGCACGAGTTCACCAATTAATATCTCAGCACTCAGTACGAGTACCTACAGTCAGATTTGTCTTGAGGCCACCATTTCGCGAACTGGTCCGGTGTCAGCCTCACTCGATGATTGGGAGGTAACGTGGGTCCGTCAACCAAAACTCATCCAACGTGCGTATCGTTGGTATACGAATGGTAGCTTCTATACCCCAACAGATGCGTGGCCGCTCGGTGTCTTTGATGTGGCTGAAAATACTCCAATCTCAGCCACTGAAGCCATTAGTATCAATGAATCAATCAGGCTTCGTATTGCCGCTGAAGGACTTAACATTGATTTGGCGACTGATACCGCTGCCTTTAAGCTCCAGTATGCCGAAGGGTTAACTTGTTCACCGACACTCGCCTGGCGAGACGTTGGCGGAATTGGTAGTTCGACTGCTACCTGGCGTGGATATGCCAACTCTGTGATTGATACTGATTGGTATGATGCCGCTTGGACACGACGGGTAAAAATTACTATAGATCACACACTAGTGGATGCAGATCTAACAGATTTTCCAGTCTATGTAAACCTCGATGACTTACCGGCTGTATTCTTTGATAATGTGCAAAGTGACGGCGATGATATTCGTGTGACAAATATTGATGGAGTGACCGAGTTACCGTATGAGCTCGTATCAATTAATACTGCCACCGACCGCGGAGAGCTCCATTTCCGTGCGAATCTAGCATCTACCACTAATTCAGAATTTTATATTTACTATGGCAATCCATCAGCGAGTGGGTATGCCGCAACTGCTCCGTATGGTCGTAATAATGTGTGGTCAAACAACTTTTATGCCGTATACCACTTAGATACTACTCCAACCAGTCCAATGACAGATAGTACCGGTAATGGTCGCACCTTGACTGGGCAGGTTGGAATTGCTGCAACGAACAGTACTTCCACACTTATTGGTAATGGTATCTTTTTTGATGGTAATGATAGACTCACCAATGCTAGTTTATCGTGGCCAAACACGAACAATCCGGTAACGGTGACAGCGTGGAATAATGTCACGACAGCACAAGTGCAGAACTCGAATCTGTTTGGGTTTACGGCAGTGGGTAATGAACGTTTTGCCACGCATGCGCCATGGGGAGACAATGTTATCTATTGGGACTATGGTACCTGCTGTGCATCACCTGGTCGTGTGAATACTAATTATACCGCTTACCGAAACAAATGGACTCATGTAGGATTAGTATCTCAAGGTGGGGGTGGGACCTTTATGGGTATCTACCTCGATGGTTCGCTCATTACCTCAATTGGAACATCAGATGATCCAAATGTGGCATTAACTGGATTTTCGCTTGGTAGTGACAACCCTACTGGAGGCAATCATCATCGTGGACTCGTCGATGAATTCCGTATTGCTACCGTGGCACGAAGTGGTACGTGGCTTTCTACTGAGGAGAATAATCAATCAAACCCAACCGGCTTTTATGATGTGTCAGCTGAAGAAATCGTGAACGATAACCGTCCGCTGCCATCGACGTTGTTGACCGGCTCTGATTATGCTGAGACATACGAGCAAGAAAATCCAACTCGTCTTAATCTCAATAATATTGTGGTTGGCAACCAGGCGGAGTGGGACTTCGTGCTCCAGAATAACGCCGGAGCAGCCAGTACCAACTACTGCTTCCGTCTCGTCTATGAAAACGGATCGCTTCTTAGCTCATACGATGAGTATCCACGACTTATTACTAATGCTCCACCGTTACGTGCTGAAAATAGTGCCCCGTTTGCGAATGAACAACTCGCTTCGACAAGTCCATGGTTTGAGTTTGCGGCTGCTGATGAGCTTGATGATGATGTGTCATACGTAATTGAAGTTTCGACTGACCCACTCTTTGGTTCAGTGCTCTTTAGTCGTGATTCAAATCCAGATTTCTCACTGTTCACCAATCTCTCAAATGTCTCAGAGCGCAGTCTCTATACACCGGGGCAAACGATTCGTTTTATTCCAGATGTCACGCTCGCAAATAACACAACGTACTGGTGGCGTGTCCGTGCAAAAGATGACAACGGATCAGGTGCCTCTGGTGAGTGGTCGGTACCAACCAGCTTCACCGTGAATACAGCAACCGCAATTACCACCTGGTTCCAGACCACTGAGGAGCAATTTGCGACAGATGAACTACTTGATGCGGTGGTGACCACCAGTGATGATATTCGGATTGCGCCTGGTTTTACTGCGGCGACTACCACCAGTTCTGAAATTCGCTTCGCTGATGTTGATACAGGTAACGCCTGGGGGGAGTTATTGTTCACGGACAATGAATCAACTGGTGATATTAAGTACTCAATCGAGTATCTCGTGTCTGGTAGTGAATGGGCGTTGGTACCAGATACCGTACTTCCAGGTAATGCTGCTGGTTTTGATACGACTGGCGTAAGTCTCCTTAATCTTGATGTGGAGGTATACCACACTCTTCGTGTCCGGGCTGTACTTACGGGTGATAGTAACCTCCCGCGACTCGAGAGTTGGTCAGTAACGTGGGGACTCCGTATTGAGCCGCCAATACATGCTGACCCATTTGATAATGCTAAGGTTGATACGCTTACTCCAGAGCTCTGGTTTGTGACAAGCGACCCTCAAAATGATGCGCTCCAATATGAAATTCAAATTGATACCAATGCATCCTTCTCATCACCAACGACAGTATTGTCGGGTGTTGATGCTGGCTTTGTAAATAATGCTACTCCAGCCGACACTTCACCATTTAACTCAGGTGAGACGATTGTCTATACGGTACAGTCCGCACTGACGAATGGATCTACGTACTGGTGGCGTGTCCGTGCACGCGACCCTCTCCCCGGTGAAAATGCCTACTCAGATTGGAGTGAACCAACCAGCTTCACGGTAGATTTAACACTTAATGTTTCAACTTGGTTCCAAACAACTGGTGAGCAGTTTGCTACCAACGATCTTACTACGATTCAGACGACAGCCGGCTCTGCTGAGGTGACGACTATTGTGAATGGTGCAATGACTGTGTATGGTGAATCAACCACCCTCACACCACGATATCGCTTATGGAATGGGGCTGAATGGAGTGATCCGCAGAGTGCCCTTTCAGTCGGAGCTTTTATCGAATGGACAGTATTGCAGGCAGCGCCACTGCGTAATGAATACGCACTTGCGACACTTGGTACTGATGGTGACGTTAATCTGCAGATATTTGATGCTGGTTCGGGCACCTGGGGTGATCTATTCGAAATACAGACAGAGATTGCGAACACTAATCTCCGTGCTGTTGATATTGCATACGAATCAAATTCGGGAGACCTCGTTGCGGTGAGTTGTGATGGTCAGGATGCAATCTTTACCACCTGGAACGGTACAAGTTGGTCAGCGACAACATCAATTCCGCTGACAAAAGCTGCTAATTGTGAGTACGTCAAACTCGCATCTGATCCAACTTCGGATGAACTCATTGCAGTGTTTCGTCACGGCATTACCGGTACACCAGACTACGAAGCGCTCGTATGGAATGGTGCTTCGTGGGGTAATGCAGTGCAATTTGGTAACATGGCGGAGGCTGCGAATGAGGGTATTGCCGTTGAGTATGAGGCGTCTGGTAATCAAGCGGTGGTAGTAGTTTCAGACGATGGTAATGCCAGTTTCCTCTACAACACTTGGAACGGTTCAAGTTGGAGTGGCGTTCTCTCAAATCCTATGCAAGATGACTTCGAGCACGCGGTCTTGAAGCGTGATGTGAACACAGATCGACTGGCGCTTTGTAACATTGACCAAGATGGGCAAATTAGTAACGTCTTTTGGAACGGGGCAGCCTGGGATAGTCGAACACTGATTGAGGCAACCGGAAATAGTCAAGCCGGACGTCCTGTAAGCTGTGAGTTTGAGACCACTCCAGGTCGCGAAGGATACCTCATGATTCCATATTCAGACACGGCTGATGTGCGCTATCAATTCTATGCTACCTCGAGCTATTCTGGTGAGTTACCACTCGGTACGCTTACTGATGCTTGGACAACTCAGACGATACGTACTGCCGATGGATTGATCTTGATGATGTCGCTTCGTGACGAAGGAGTGGCTCCTGCTGATCGTTATGAATTCTCATATTGGAACGGTACTGCTTGGCAGGCTGAAGAGACGATAAGTGGTGTGCCGTCAGTGACCGGTATACCATTCCATGAGTCAATCGCCATGGCTGCGCAAATTTTCCCTAATTTTACTGAGGGTGTTGTCCGTTCAACGCCTATAGAGTTTGCTGATGGAGATGGTCCACGTTGGCAAAGTATTAATTGGACTGATGTGACACCAGGGGCTTCTACTATCCGCTACCGCGTCTACTACCAATCCGCACCTGGTGTCTTTACGTTGGTTCCGAATAGTGCGATTGCGGGTAACGCTGCTGGATTCACTGATGGTCCTATTGATATTTCGAGTCTTGATACGAGTCTGTACGCTACCTTACAACTTGAAGCTAGTTTACAGTGTTCGCTCGGCGATTGTCCTGCGCTCAATGATTGGCAAGTGGAATGGTCTGAGGGAATTATTGTTTCAGGTACTGCCTTTGAATATGATCAGACGACACCAATGGCAACTGGAACAGTCGCTATTGCAGTAAACGGGGTCCTGCAAGTTGGTAAAACTTCACCTGTTTCTTCGGGTCTCATTACTCAAAAAGCAGTAATTGATACTACTGGTACAACGACGTTTACCGTACCAGCTGGTGTGACAGAGCTTACGGTTAAGGCTTGGGGCGCTGGTGGTGCTGGTGGTGCTGGTGGTACACGGGTGCCAGGTGCAAGCGGCGGTGGCGGCGGTTTTGCTGGTGGTACAATAGCGGTGACACCAGCAGAAAACCTGACAGTACGAATCGGTGGAGCCGGTAATGGGGGTGTAACAGGATCGCCAGCCGGTGGTGGCGGTGGCGGTGGTTATACGGCATTGTATCGTTCGTCTTCGCCACTGCTCGTTGCCGGTGGTGGTGGCGGTGGTGGAGCCGGCGCTGGGGGTATTTCATATGTAGGAGTCGGTACGGCATGTCTCGCAAATAATGCAACCTGTACACCGACCGTACCAGGCGGACTGGCTGTTGATGATGTGCTCATCGCGGTTGTAAAATCACGTACAGATACGGTTCATACGTGTACCACTAACTGTGGTGGTTGGACTGAGTTTTCGGTGCAGGCTGGAGGTGCTAATGGGCGACTATCGGTTTGGTATTATCGTGCCACTTCAACAACGCCAGTGAACCCAACCTTCGCTGGACCAGCCACTGATACCTATACTGCACGTATCTGGGCGTTCCGTGGTGTGACACCATTTGGTGACCCGTTTGATACGCGCAGTGCGAACACTGCTCAAGCTGCGAACGTGCTCTTTACCGGTTCTGGTATTACGACAACAGTACCTAATGCGATGCCGATTTTTGTCGGAGGCGCGCTTGATGATAACACCTGGGGACCAGCGGGCGGTGTCTGTACTATACCGGGCGGTGTGGTGGCTGATTTTTATGCAAGTAATATCAATGGTAACGATAACTCAATCTTCCTCTGTTACGATGGAACACCAACTTCACCGGCCGGGCCACAAAGTGTTCCGACGATGACACAGGCCACACTTGGTGCTGATGCTGGGCGACACTTTACCTTCGCGCTCCGTCCTGCTACATCAACTGTCACGAGTGCCGGTGCTGGCGGTGTCGGTGGCGGGGTAACGGGTGGAGCTGGTGCAGCATCGGGAGCGAGTAATGGTGGTGGAGCTGGCACACAAAGTGCTGGCGGAGCGGCTGGTAGCGGACTGGCTACTGCTGGTGGATCATTGTTTGGTGGTAACGGCGGTACTGGTACAGGTGGCG